>Ga0325404_1000271_pt1 | contig 51447 bp, 15 predicted proteins | sample PopdelMetagenome_18_FD_205664 | JGI IMG/M metagenome (GOLD analysis project Ga0325404, IMG submission 205664) | Populus deltoides microbial communities from Bellville, Georgia, United States - Xylem-Control-R1 | ecosystem: Host-associated > Plants > Phyllosphere > Stem > Wood/Secondary xylem...
TATATATATATATGGAAAGGTGATATATAGCTAGAGTCAACATTGGTAACATTGTACTCAAATGTTTGTCATAAAAAATGTATTTTTGACCTAGTGGAAAAGATCTACAGATGATGCTTGAGATTAATTACATCTAAAACTCTAATAAAACCTCGCAATCTGGTAGAATATTCCAAGTCCATACATGCCCTATATATCTTCTCTTTTTTACAAGGAGGTGAAGGCTCTAAATCTGTACACCCTATGGTAGATATATAGGTTGACATTGTTATTACAAAGATCTGAAACCAATCCTGCTACTTTCGTTACCCTTGCTTAAACAAGTTCTTAAGGGAAAACAAGCATTCTTTAGCTAGCTAATCTTAATTACTGTCGACACAAATCCCTTATTACCAGAAAATCTGGGCAAAAAATACAGTAAGTCTTAGTCAACTTATTGTCCCCAACTATTACCATTGTAATTTGTTGAAGTAATAATAACCCCTAAGGTCTCTAATGGAAGTAACCCCCAAGGTCTCTAATGGAAGATCTTTGCAGAAATCTTAAATAACCACCTAGTATTGCTTTATATCATTGAGGGGGCAAATTCCTAGGTGCACCAACAACAGTATATATGTCCTAATATCCTAGGATACTAACCAGACGTTGAAACACAAAGCCCAATGACACAAAGCTCTATGACCTTTGCCTAGACCTGATTTGCTGAGCTCCACTTATATGATCTTCAGCTTATAATTTGGAAATCCATGTCCTTTCCTACCCCTAAAATACTGCTACTTTTATGGGTGTTTTTGCTATAGTACATTTGAGTAATGACAATTTTACAGGAGTTTTCAAAATGTACACAATTGAAACATCCCTTTCCCATCTCTTTTACTGATTGATTCGGTGTACTAACTCTCTATACAAAGAAAACAAAATTGACCAGCATGACAAAAGCGAACAAGTGTCGAAAAGTAAAGAAGACCTGTACTGCTGAACGTATATTTATATGCATAAGAACAGATAGAAATACCAAACTCTAGTTTTATTCTCTTACAGAGAAAAAAATCGTAACAGAGTTAGCAGTCAGTGATGACACAAAACGGTCACTCATTATGTACATCTATAGAAACATCAAGGTTCTATATGTTTAACACAAATAATACTATAGCATCATTTCCTGTTTAAACCTGAGTTCGTACAGAAAAGAAGGCTCAAAGATTGTTGCGAGAAAATGGGCAGTGGTGATGAATTTCAGTGTAATGCAGACTTTGGACAGCATAAAAAATAACAACAGGCAGAACCCAGATGAGATAGGGAAAAAAATCACACAAGTAGAAACTTTACTACAAAGCAAGAACAACATGCAAGAACAAAAATGAAGATAATTGGAGGAAAAAGAAAAACCTTGAGTCAGTGGAGTACTCAAAAAGCTTCCCTCTTGTTGAGAAAACAATCAAAGCCACATCAGCATCACAAAGAACAGAGATCTCATGAGCCTTCTTGAGTAAACCAGTTCTTCTCTTAGAGAACGTCACTTGCCTGTTAATCTTGTTCTCGATCCGTTTCAGCTGAACCCTGCCTCTCCCCATTTTTTTTTCTTGAATTTCTTTCGGAGTTTTATGAGTTAAAAGAAACCAAGAAAAATTCTAAGAAAACCCTAGCTGAGGATTTTATGGTTTCATCTAATCATTGTGAGAAAAACAAGAAAGCCAACATGAGAAAGAAATAGAGAGTCATTTATAGGAAGGTATTATGGGCAAGTTTCTATTTTTGTGATGATGGTGGAGAGAGGTCTTGTTATTGTTATTCTATGAAGCAAAAGCTTTCCTTGTGTATGAACACTGAATGTTCCTGTGTGTATGTATGTATACATGGGAAAAGAAAAAAAATATAGGAATTTTTATTTTTTTTAGTGTGATTTGGGTCTGGGACTTTGGCAAGGCGGTTTTGCAAAACAGGAGTGGTTTTAGAGTTACGTGCTTGTCGAGTTGTGATTGGTTGAGAGGGTCTGATGTTGGTTAATGTCTCTTATAGAGCCACAGGTTTATGGGAGAGACAGTCCGTACATAACGTATTTGTTTTGCTAGCATTTGTTGTGGTGACGGCACTTCTTCTCCTTCTGTTAAACTGGTACTCCCATTTGTTTTGGTGACGGCACTTCTTCTCCTTCTGTTAGGTCACCCTTGTTATGTCTCTGTCACCATTTATAACGTTCTCTAAGTTTTGGCTGTTATTGTTTAAAGCTGTGTTTTTGAGAAATTTTGATATTTTTTTTATGTGTTGATATATAGTTTTAGATATTATTTTTATGTCTTAATATTAAAATTAAATTTTTAAAAATAAAAATAAAATATTATTTTAATACATTTTTAAACCAAAAACACACTTTAAAAAAACAATATTTTTCGCTTTTATACAGCAAAATCACTTTTGTTTCATGCATTGCAAACTAAATCATAATGGGAAATTGAGGGTAGAAAAATATCTTTACATCATTACTCTCTCGTATCTCAATGAAAAAGTAAAAAAGTTATCAAATTCAATAATAATGGTATGAGCACTTAGACAACGGGTGTTTGTCAATGCTACCATTATAGCAATCTCTTAAAATTCATCATTTTTTTTCTATTAAGCTTACAATCCATCACTTTGATGTGATTCTTTTTTCATTCACAATAATATTGGCTATCTCATTTCCAGATTTATTGATGTGTTGAGGAGTCTCTTAATTTTCGGGCACAATGTGGATATCTACCACTCTTGAGGTTGATGTATATGCTATCCCTTCCCTGCTAGAAATACTTTAATTTACAAATTAATTACTCTCCCTGCAGCATTCCCTAAACAGATTCCTTTATCTTGTTAAATAAAAAAAATAGATTCTTTTTTTGGTAGATAATATATATCCGGAAAATGGATTTACATACCCTTATGTATAACTTGTGAATAATAATAAGTATTAAATTTATGTTTATTAAACCCTAATTAGAATCTTAAATATCCTTCTTTTTTTTTACTATCTATTGTAACAAGGATTATTTTGAATATATAGTGTGGTTACGGTTGCTTTTCAAAGTGTTTTTAACTCAGAAATGTATTAAAATAATATTTTTTTTATTTTTTTAAATTATCTTTGACATCAGCGCATTAAAATGATATAAAAACATCAAAAAATATTAATTTAAAACAAATAAAAAATAAAAAATTTTCAAATTTTTTCAAAAACAATTTTGAAACGCAAAAACAAACAGGGCTAATAAACTTGATATATGCAATTAACATGATTATTTTTTTAGTTTTGCTGGGAAAAATATGAAATTAATTGGTATACTAACTTGTGAATAATAATAAAAAAAAAATAGATTTTTTTTTACACATTCTGCCTTAACGTACAATATTGCCATCTCCCCAGCCAGTGCAGTATTGATTTAGTTCTTCACCTTCCCACGAAAGCTATAGAAACATACGGTCCAGTTTAGCTAGCATGTATAGTTTGGTAAGATTTGTCCTCCAATTTAATTGGAATTGTTCAGTCACATGTTCCTTCATTATTTAGCTTCGTTAGTTCACTTGCACTTCTTACTTTCAACATCCTTCTCATTGCTTCATTTTATAACATGGGCTAGAATTTGGTCAGCATGCAAATCTGACACATCCACATGCTACTACGATATGCTTGTCCTTTAAGAACTTGGTTTTATATATATATATATATATATCTTTCAATAAAATTATTATTTAATTGTACTATCTATATTAATTTCTTTGTATATCTAAGAAACTCACCATTTAAATGCTTTTTCTTTCTTTTATTTTAGTATCCTTGAAAAACCTTCCATGATGATTATTTTTTAATTTGTATAGTTTTTATCATGTGTAAGATTTTTCTATTTTTTCTTATATTACCATTATATCGAACAAAATTATGGTTATAAAAATAGAGAGTATAATTCTTTGTGAATTTTATTTTTTTAAATAAAATTTCTAATGAACATTAGCTCTGAAACTTTTCTAAGAATTATAGCAATTGATAAGAACATGTTTTTCCTGACTAATTTAGATTCTTCAGATTCCAACTGAGGCCAGAATTTTGCATAATACCAGCAGATTATTCCATTGGTATTTAAACACTAGTTCTGTTAGAAAATCATTTACTGACAAAACCATGGATGATAGATGGTCGTTGAAAAATCTATCGTTGGTGATTTATATTATATCGTTACATCCATTAGTAATATACTCACTAATGGATTTACATACTAAAAAACACGTCAAACAAAAAAAACTTATTGCTATCATTTCATCAAAACTTTTATCAGTGAGTATGACATATCACCTACAGAAAGAACCATTTGTAATTCTATCAGTGATTGCCCTCATATCTGATCTCCAATCACAAATCCAGATCGAGTTCTAGATGGGTCAATGGATCGCCCTCGTATCTATCCTGCAATTGGGTGGTATATGTTTCCTAAAAAAAGTAGTAAGCTAATTAATAAAAATAATAAATTAAGAAAAATCGTTGAAAACCAAATTATCACGAACTTCTAAGCTCGACTATCCATGAGTTGTTGCACAATTTTCTAAAGGTCATCATTTTAGATGTGAGTTTCTACAAAAAAAAGCTCTATCGGTCTTAGTTCGAGTCTAAGAACTGTAGCTTACAAAAGAGAGCTACTGTTAGTTAAATATTTTCATATAAAAAAACATTTTAAAAAAATATATGTAATAAAAAAGAATATTAACATCCATTTTGCATGCAAAATGAAAGGAATGAATCCGCGCTAGTGTGTGTTGTAATCGAACCATAAATCTCCATGTTTTGGTTCTTCACACCAGACCGTGATCACTGCACCAAAAACATAGACATCACATGCTAGACATAAACTTCCTAGATAGCCTTCAAGATGTGCGAAGGTCTAAAATCCCTTCACATGACAATGTTTCCACAACTTGGAAAACCCTTTTCTTGTGCATATTTATTTATTTTTTCTTGTGCCTCATACTAAAATCACGTAACCTATATGATAGAAATAAATTATTGGTTAAGATAATGAAAAATAAAATTTTAATATTAACAAAATACAACATTTTGAATTCAATCTTGCCTAATTGCATTGTGATTCTCCCAAACTCTCTTGGAAACACCGTCATCAGCCTTATTCCAATAAAAAATTTCCTTGGATGTCAATTTTGTAAAATAATTAGTTCATTAAATTAAAAAACTAACTGAAATAAAATAATAATAAATTAACTATTTACATATATACTAACCTTGAACTTTCTAAACCATGCATTAATCATAGAGTTCCTTTCAAGATTTTTTAAAACCTAACTCCACTGAAATAATGACATTTTTATCGACCATTTCATCACCGATGTTATTGTGTGAACAATCTTCACATTTATAAACCTGAAATTCCAATTGTTCATTGAAATTAATTATTCAAAAATTATCCATTGTTAATTATTCTTTAAACATACAGGCAATGAAAACAAACTTATATATTGTGGTCGAGCTTCTATTAATCAATTTAGTTCCCAATACATACATCTCGCTCAGAACGGACACCTTTTCTATCAAGTGGCATTGCACTCGACGAGTCTGCATCGATAGAGGGTACTTGTACCTCAGGTGCTTGGTCATGGTCAGAACCTAGTGACTTATAGTCATTAGAAGTGTTGTTAGAAGAGTTAGCAGCACTCTTATCTGTATTACTCACTAATGAGCTTCTCCTCATCATCTAAACAAATTAAATCATAAAAAATATAATAACATTCTTAATATATCCTATTTAAAAAAAAAATCGGTAGCACCTCCCTTATATGGAAGATTACCCAGAATTTTAGTACCTGCAAATATGCATCACCAAATAAAGTCACAATCCAATTGATTTTATTTATGACTACTATTCACCCATTTTTAATTTTTCAAAAACATTCATACAAGTTTAGCAACAAAACCTATTTTACCACCATTTTCCTTCCTCTCTTACCCGACAATACCAACGATATCACGTCATAATATTTTTCACCCGACGATACCAACGATGTAACATCCCTTTCAACTCTACCTACAATGAAGTCATTTATGTTATTTCTATACTTGTTATTGGTTGTCTAAAACCTCTAGTGGCAATTAAAAAAAGACTATTTACCATCATTTGTTAAAGTAAGGGTCTTGTTATTTTTCATATAGTATGAATATGCTAATTTTTTATACATGCTCCAACCAAAAACCATTTTATATGCAAGAAAATCATTGATAGTCAACATCAAAGCTGTCTTTATCTAAAAATTATATTTCCTCAAGACATCATACGTGAAAGTGTCAGATGACCATAATTACTTCAACTCATCAATCAACGATCGAAGACAAACATCTATATTCCTACCTAGACTATTAGGATTGAATATGGATATAGATAAGAACATGAAATCAAGCCTTATACACATTCTCGGTGGCAAGTTGTAAGATATGAGTATCACTGACCAACAAGAATATGGTGCAACAAATGACCCAAATGGATTGAACTTATTTGTATATAACCAAACACGTATGTCTTGTGGTTCCATTAAAAACTAAGGATACACACTATTAAACTGTTTATAAGCTTCATTATTAGAAGGATGCACCATGACTTTGTCACTGCATTATGTGAATGATGTCATATTATATGCTCACTAATCTTTAAAGATATGAATAACCTTTGTAGTTTAGGAGTAATTGGGAAATATCTTATTTTTCTATGTGCGATAAGAGTCCTTCACTTGCCACTTCTAGGCTTATACTAAGCATGATCATAGGTTCTACACTCGATCAAATCTGTATTTTCTAAGTAATATAACATGTAGAAGTTTGGACATATATAAATTTTCTACTATCTTAGGCTAAAGGGTTTCACCATGAATTTAACAACATAAAATTTTTACCTCATCCTATTCTATTAAGGTAAAATGCTTATCTCTCATTCAATGACTTTGTCATAATTGGCTTCGCTTAGCCCATGATCTAATTTGATGGTGAACACCTATGCAATGGTTGATAGTTTATTGTGACTTATTCACCCATCCCATAATGGTTTGTTATAATTTTTCAAAAGATAAAAAAAACTTGGTTATGTCTTTATTTAATTCTTCATCTATGATTGAACATTCACTTGTATCATCCTAATTCATTTTTATTTTATTCATAACCATACTCCTATAACGATTACTATTATCATCTATAACTTCATGCACGTTGCTAGAATTAGTAGTTGACCAAACTGTCATTTCTACCATAGTATTGTAAGGAACATATGGTTCTCCGTGTGTAAACCAACACAAGCATTTCTCCATGAACCCTTTTTGTAGAAGATGTATTGTAACAATATCTGGATTGAGAAGTTTTTCTATTTTTACACCTCTTACATGGACATCTACTATCACCTCCACTAATATTTCTCAAATTAGATAGTGTATAATTAATAAAACCCTCAACCATATTACAATCATCCATCCTGCACAACCTTTCAATAGAAACTCTATACATCCAAGAACAATCATTCATTACTTATATGAAACTTATATAGAATATTGATGAAATCATGTATTGATTAATAAAATTAACTATTATCGGTACCCAACTAATTTGCTGTCATTGGTTTTATTCAAACTTATTTAATCTATTTTAATATTACCCTTATTTTATTATCATCTTTGTTTAAAAAATCAAATTCCTTCAAATTTACCAAAATTCTTAACTTAACAATAAAATTGATAAAATATGAAATGTACCCATTAAATAAGCGATTATTTATTTCATTATAAAACACATAAGTTACAAAATCAAACTCAATTTTATCAAATGACAAACAAATATAATTTTTTAAAATCTCAAACAAACCCTAAATGTACAAATCATACATTCATAAACCCTTTGTTAATAAATTACAGTGAACTTTACTGACGACATAGTATCTCGCTATGTCACTCTATAAACATCGATAAACTAATGGAATTTCCGAGGAAATTAAAGTGGAAAAAGAAAGAATTAAAAAAAAACAAAAAGTTAAAATGACATATTACTTTTATAGATGGGATTACCGAACACTTAACCATTTTAGTAAAATTTGTTTGTAAATTCATCAGTAATATTTAAGTTATGACTTGACAAGCGACCCCTCCTCTCTCCCTCCCCCCATTTCTTTTTGCCCTTCATAAGCTCTCTGTAAAAAAAAAAAAACAGAAACCCCCTATTTTATCATAAATTCAATTATTTTTAGGATTCCCCACTTCAAGTAAGCAAAACTATCCATTTTTTGTTTGAACTTAATTTTAAAATGTCAATTTTATTGCATATATTTGTAGTATATATAGTTTTTTGCATATTTTGTAGTATATTTTTAAACTATCCTTGTTTTATAGTTTTTTCCCATTGAAATATGTTGTATGAAAGTATAATTTGTACATGTTAGGGTTTGTTTGAGATTTTAAAAAATAGTATTTGTTTGTAATTTGATGAAATTTGTTCTGAATTTGTGACTTAAGTGTTTTGTAATTAAATAAATAATGACTTATTTAATGGCTACGTTTTATATATTGTTAATTTTATGGGTAAGTTGAAAATTTCAGTAATTATGTAGCAATTTGAATTTATGTACATAATTAATAATGATTTAAGAGCACTATTAAAATAAATTGAATAAGTTTGAGTTAAACCAATATTAGGTAGTTTATTTAGTTTACATAATTAATTAATACATGATGTCATCAATATTCTATATAGGTTTGACATAAGTAATGGATGATCGTTCATGGATATATCAAAATTTACTCAAAGGGTTGCGTAGGATGGGTTATTGTAATATGGTTGAGGGTTTTATGAATTACACACTATTTAATCCGAGAAATATTAGTAGAAGCGGTATTAGATGTTCATATAAGAAGTGAAAAAATAAAACATTTTTCGATCCAGATGTTGTAACGAGGCATCTTCTACAAAAAGAGTTCATGAAAAAATACTTGTGTTGGTTTGGATACTGAGAACCATATGTTCTTTATTAGACCATGGTAGAAATGATGGTTGGGTCATCTTCTAGTTCTAGCAACGTGCATGGAGTTGTAGATGACACTAATAATCTTTATGGGAATATGGTTATAGATTAGATGAGAATAAATCAGGGTTATACATATAAATGTTCAATCGTAGATGAAAAACCAAATATAGAAGTTGCCAGGTTTTTTTTATCTTTTGAAATATTATGACAAACCATTATGGGATAGGTGCACAAATTACAATAAATTATCATTAATTGTACAAGAGTTCACCATCAAGTCAGATCATAGGTTGAGTGAGGTAGGTTATAAAAGAATTATCGAATAAGAGATAAGCATTTTACTTGAAAGGAATAGGCTAAAACAGAACTTGTATGCTGCTAAATCAATGCCGAAACCCCTTGGCCTAGAATATCATAACATTGACATGTGTCCAAACTTCTGTATGTTATATTATTACCTTGAAACTGCAGAGTTGACCGAGTGTAGAACGTGTGGGCATACTCGTTAAAAACTCAAAACTAGTATGGAAATGACTCTTGCACACATAGAAAAATTTAGATACTTTCTAATCACTTCTAAACACTAAAGGTTATTCATATCTTCAAAGACTGTTAAACACATGACTTAGCATCATTCACATGATGCAGTGGATGGATTCATGGTGCCTTCATTTGATGGTGAAGCCTGAAAACATGTTAATAAGTGCATCCATAGTTTTCAATGGAATCATGGAACATAAATCTTGGGTTATGTACATGAGGATTCAATTCATTCAAGTCATTTACTGCTCCTTATTCTTGTTGGCATCATTCACATGATGCAGTGGATGGATTCATGGTGCCTTCATTTGATGGTGAAGCCTGAAAACATGTTAATAAGTGCATCCATAGTTTTCAATGGAATCATGGAACATAAATCTTGGGTTATGTACATGAGGATTCAATTCATTCAAGTCATTTACTGCTCCTTATTCTTGTTGGCTTGTGATACTCACGATTTACAACTTGCCACCAGGGATGTGTATGAGGCTAGAGTTCATGTTTTTATATACAATCATACCTAATCCTAATAGTCCGGGTCAAAATATAGATGTTTATTTTCGACAATTTATTGATGAGTTGAAGGAGTTATGGTCATCCAAGACTTTAACATATGATGTCTTGAGGAAAAAAAATTGTAAATGAAGACAACTATGATATGGACTATCAATGATTATCCTACATAAGAAATGGTTTTTGGTTGGAGCACATGTAAAATTATTATGTCCATAATGTATGAAAAATAACAAGGCATTCACATTAACAAATGGTGGTAAAGTGGCTCCTCTACCATAATCTTGATGTCATGTACATTGAAAAGAACATGTTCAAGTTGTTTGAGATGGTAATAATGAAATAACTATGAAAGATGATGTCTTTTAACTTGATGAGTTGGTTAATCTGATCCATATTGAGTTTCTTCATCTACCGACTTCAAAAAAAATTCAAATTTTCATGTTGTTGAGAAACTTTTGTTGATGTTGACGTTAAGGAATTAAATAATGTTTTGAGAACCAGTGAACATATAGAAGTCGATGAAGATGGGGACGAAATAATGTAGAAAATTGCAATGGAGATGACAACGACAAAATTGTTAAAAGAAAAAGAAGAAGACAATTCTGATTAATTTGTACAACATGATTGTCTAATGAAATTAACTATAATGTAATATTTCTATATAAAATTAACTTTAATGTAATGACAGTGACGTGAATTTATTATTACATAACACTGAAATGTTTATATTTTATGATTTTATTATTATACACAAAACATTTTTATACTAATGGAATTACTGATGGCATGTAAAATACCAACAGATATATCAAAGTCTAAATCCGTCAGAAAAATTCTAGAGAGTTGGGAAAAATTACATGCATTTCCACTAAGACTTATAGACGGAATCCTTAATGAACAATAAACATACAACTAGAATCACCGACAAATTAAGTATGTCGGTATATTCTAGAGAATTAAAAAAATTACACTCCAATGCCACTGGAACATACAAATGAAATCACCAACAAATTAAGTTCATTGGTATATTCCCAATAGGTTGGGAGCTATTCATTACAGATGGCAATGTTCAATATAGATGGAATCACCAATGAATTATGTTCATCAGTATATTCTTGAAACGTTAGGAACCATTCATTACATATGGAATTGTTCATTACAAATGGAATCACTGATAGACTGAAAAGTCTTGGTGAAATTTAGGGGGATTTCTAAAAACTTTTGATTAAATTCAAAATTTTAATTAAATATAAAAATGGAATCATTGGCGAATGTGCTTAAAATATTAATATTTAATCTTCTGTCAATAAATCCATTGGTAAAAAAGCTCAAAATTAAATAACTAGAATCCCTAGCTTTAGAACGCCAGTTTGTCTTCTTCTCTGTTCTTCTCTCTGCAAATTCTTTCTCTCTTTCTATCACCCATCTGTTCTTCTTATGATTCCCTATTATTCTCTTCCTCCCTGATTCCATCCTCTCACCAAGCTTCTTCCATACTAGGTAAATCTCCTTCTTTTTTCTTTTTTTTTTATGCCAAGTTTTGTTAAGTTTTTTTTTTTTCATTCTCAATCTATTCTAGAGACACTCTAGCAAGATAATTGTTGCCATACAAACAACAAGAAAAGTTAACAAGGTGAGTTTTGTTTTTGACAAAGTTCTGTTTATGTAAAATTTGGTTAATTGTTTAGATTTCTTATGATAGCAATTTGGGTTAATGTGTTTTGTTTTGAATTTCTTTCATTTTGATAGTTGATGTGTTTAGTTAATGATTCTTTTTGGGTTCTCTAAAAACAGGATGTTGGTATTTAAGATGATTTTTGAGTTTATGATTTTTGATAATGTTATTTATATGTTAATCTTGGTTACTTTTTTACTTCTCTTTGTATAAATGTGTGTGGTTTATTTTGGTTATTGTTTTATTATTCTTTTGATTAATATGTATGGGTATTACCTTAATCTTTATTAATTTGTTTGTTATCACGTGAATCTTGGATAATGTGTTTGGTTTTGCTAATTTATTATAGTTTTTATAACTCTTTTCTTGATTCTATGAATATTAAAAGAGGATTTCTTGATTAGGGGTTTTGGGTTTGTTTTCTTTTTAGATAATCTATTTTCTTTTTAGATAAAATTGGTATGTCAATATTGGTTGATATATTTGAATTTTGTTGTCTAGTTAATTTGTTGTCCTCTTTAACTTTTGTAGGGCTAAAAAAAAGAAAAGATTCTTAAAGGAATTTAATGGATGTTTTTGTTTTATAAGTGTACAAATGTGTCATAATGAGAATAATATATGCATAAATTACAACAATAAATACATGAAAACAAAAAATTGATACACAATGGGAATGATTGCAACAATATATAGTTGATGATTTCAAAGAATTGTGAAAAGAAGGATAGGTAGATGGTTTTGATTATAATGATTTTCTATTTCAAATTTTTTGTTATTAATTAATTATTTTTTAGTGATAATGATATATCTCATAAAGGTTTAAAGTTGATTTGGTATGTGGTAAGGTAGATTTCTAAAGGTTTACTGGTTTTAGTAATATGTTGGAAATATAGAAAGTAATAGAAATAAAATCAACTGTTTTGTGGCACTATATTATTGGTGTATATTTATAGGAAAACAATTTTTGGATAGTCTCTTGTATAAGAAAGGTGTTGCTAATTTGTTTTTAAATAGGAATGTTATCACCTTTCTCAATCTTTTAATTTGTATAGATGCCCAGGGGAAATTTAGTAACGCGTCATACAGACAGGATCGCTACTAGTTCTTCTAACAGCACTTCTAATGACCATGTGTCGTGAGGTGCTGACCATTAACAAGTACCTGAGGCATAGACAACCTCTTTCAATGCAAGCTTGTCAAGTGGGATGTTGTCATGTCGAGGAGGGGTCTTTTACGAGCAGGACCTATTTATTGGGAAGTACGTTGCCTAGTGGAAGCCCAACCACTTAATGTAAATTTGATTTTCTTTCATGGACTATTAAAAAATAAAAAACAAATAATAATTTTTGAAAACTTAATTTCAATTAACGAATGCAATTTCAAGTTTGCAAATGTTGAGGCTGCTCGAACAATAATATCGGCGATGAAATCATCGATAAGAGTGTCATTGGTTCAATGGAGTCATGTTTCCAGGTATTGTAAATGGAAATTAATAATTGATGCATGGTTCAAAAAGTTCAGGTTAATATATACTTAAACAATTTTTTATTATTATTATATTAATCCGGTTAGTTTATTAATATTAATGAACCAATTCTTTTATAAATTTGACGTGTAAGGGAAAATTTTACTAGAATAGGGCTAACAACGCTGTTGCCATGAGGGTTTGGTAGAATCACGACACAACTAGGTAAGATTGAAATTAAAATAAATACTTTTTGTTTAAATTTTAAAGTTTTATTTTTCATTTGTTAACCAATAATTCATTTCTATCATATAGTTGCGTGATTTTTGGTATGAGGCGTAGACAAAAACCAAAAAATATGCTAAAGAAAGAGCTTTTAGGCTGGAAAGACATGACGATTTAAAAGGATTTCAAATCTCCATACATGTTAAAGGCTATGCGGGCAGAATATATTCAACAAGTGATGTATGATCATTTCATGCGATGGTCACATTCCAGTATGGAGAACTGGAATAGGGAGATTCACGGTTCCATTACCATGCATACCAGCAAATCCATTCTATTCAGTTCGCATGTGAAGTGGATGGTGAAATTCTTTTTTATTACATCTATTTTTTAAAATGATTGTTTTACATGAATATGTTTAACTAACAATAATTTTCTCTTGTAGGCTTCGACTTGAATAAAGATCGATGGAGCTTTTTGTAGAAACTCACATGTGAAATGATGGTCGTTGAAAAAAGGTGCAACATCTTATGGATAGCCGAGCTCAAAAGTTCTTGGTATGTTTGATTTCAACAATTTCATTTCTTAAGTTATTATTTTCACATAATTATGACTTTTTTTAAGGAAACATATAACACGCAGTTGTAGGAGATATATGGGGCGATTCTTTTGACCAATCTAGAACTCAATTTGAAATTATGGTTGAAGACATGATTGTCTGGTGGACTCGATATAAATAAGGTTTTTGGTATCTCAAACTCTAACACTGAGTACTTGCGAACAAACTGAAGTGTTTCAACTGTTGGATGCTCGCAATCGATTCCAAGCACTTAAACTTTAGAGTTATAGGCAATTTTAAACCAATAAGTTGAAGTTTGAATGAACCATTTTACTGCTGTGACAAAACGACTTAGTATTAAGATGACTAAACTCTGATTATTGTACATGGAATTAAAATCACATATGAGTGGTACATGTGCTCCCCCTTATTACCCCCTTGATCCCGGAGAAGACTCGCCTCCTCTAACCCCTCTCTTCTATATGAATTATATTTGAACTGATAAAGTTTTTAATCTATAATAAATATTTGATTACTATTTTAATTTAATTTCTTTTAATTATTTTCTACTATGTTTATTAAACTAAAAACAACTATTTTAATAAAATTATCGACAGTCCTTACCGATGGATTAAGTCCGTTTATATATTTTAGAGAATTGAAAAATAATTACTGGAAATGTCACTAACACTATTTAATCACCGATGATTTAATTACGTTTGTAATGTTAAAAAAAATTACCGATAAGATTACAAACAATTTTTATGTCGGTGATATATCATATTTATTAAGGGATATACTGACAGAATAAAACGAATAAATTTTTTGATATGATGTTCTTTTTCTGTTTATAAATCCACTAATAATTATATTACCGACGTAATTTAAATCAATCACCGGAAATAAGTTTTTCAATGAACGGTAATTGTTTTTGAGTTTGTCGATAAAAGTTGTGCTAAGAAAATAAGTGTTTAACTACTAACAAAGTATTATTTTAGTAAATTATAAAATTCTGGTAATAACATGAACGGAGAAATTAAAGCCCCCAGGTCTTGCTACCCATAAATGACTCCGACCAATCTTCTTCTTCTGCAAACGTTTCTATTCAATTTTTTAATTTTATTTATTTTTCTTTGGCATGATGGATATTTAAGGATTTGAAATCATCATTTGTCATCGTCATCATGATGAGAGAGAATAAGAGGGAAAATGCTGAATTAAAAATCGTACTAGGGTTTTTGTTATTTTGTATGCGAGTTGTTTTTTCATTCATATTTAAAAATCACTTTAACCTAAAATATAAAAGAATGAATACAGGATTAGTATCCTCGTAATTTTTCAAAAATTAAAAAAATAAAAAATTCCAACCCTCTTTCTAATCCCAACCAAGAAAACATGTGCTTCAAATTCTTTAAATATTGTATCCCACTACTTTTGACATCCGGTCAAATCAAACCTTCTTCCTTAAACCCTCTCTACAATCAATTATAGGTGATTTGTGATTTTTAACCCTTACAAAACTTTTTTTTTTAATTGAGACTCAAATAAATACTGGTAGATATATTAAAGAATAATATAAATTATATCTTGGGATCTTATTTAATAGTTTAACCTATTATGTTGAATTGATTTTTTGACATGATATTAGAGTTTTGATGACTAAAAAATCACGAGTGTAAATTTCATCATTTCTATTTATTTGATAAAAATAAAGTATAAGGTAGTGTAAGTTTATACAAGTTTTAAGCTCTAAAGGTTTTCACTTGAGGAGATGTGTTAGAGAATAACATAAATTATATCTTGGAACTTCAACTAATAGTTTAAGCTATTGGGTTGAGATAATTCTTTAACAAGATAGTGCCCCATTTAAGTATACAAATTAAACATAATTAACTAGTGTAAAATAATTTAGAAATAAATTAAAACTAATTGTGATAATTTTTAATTTAAACTCAGAGTAAGCAAAAGAGTTAGAATAAACAAAATATAAATTTTGTCAGAAAATACCTTTTGATTTATAGCTTTTATTAAATAAAACTTAAGTAACTTCTATTCTATTTTATTACTAAATAAATCATTTCTTTTCATTTTTTTTATATTATAAACAACGTTATATGTATTTTAATCGATCTTCAAATTATTTTATGTCTCTTATTTATTTTTCATCCTCTTCATATAAGTGGCATTATTAATCACCCTTTATTTTAATCAACAAAATAAATATAAATTATTTTGGATCTAATAACTAAAGTTTTAAAACTCAGTCTGGCCCGGTGAATCGACTCGAGATCCAGAGCTAGAACCGGGCAAGGTTTATGAAAAAATAAGGGTAGTTAAAAACCTAGCCGAACTGCCGTGTTGACCCGGTAAGACCCGATCAAAAATCCAGTTGCAACTCATTGATTGTTTTTTTTTACCAAAACAATGTTATTTTTATTTATAAAAAAAATAAAATTAATCTAGGTGACCCAGTTAAAATCCAGTGATCCGATTAAAACTCATGACTTGAGTTTTGAACCTGATCGACCACGCCTCGGTTAAAAACACTACTAATAACACCTTTGGTTAATTGGTTGTAGTCGTGAAGGATTTAATTTAAGCCAATATTGATTAGGTGGTTGAGTTTGACTTGCAACAAGGAGAAGTGACCGATGGTAATTTTTAGCTAAAAAATAAAAATAAAAAGTACTAATTAGGTAACAATCATAAATAACAGCACTAAAATAAAAAGAAATAATTAAAAAAGCCAATATATTTATTTTTTGGAATTTAAAGAAGGCTAGATAAAAAAAATCATATCAATAACTCACTAAAAATAATAAACAATATTTTCATTTGTTCTGAATTTTTTTTTATATTCAATCTTTTTTTAAAAAAAATTAGGTTCCATGTTTCAGACTAAAGAGAATTTTTTTGTCACCGTTGAATGACAAAATTTAAGTTTTTGGTTGATCAAATACTCAAAATTTAAGTTTTTAGGAAGATATTAATTTGATTTTATGGCATTTGAATAATTTTGAGAGAGTAAAGTGTTCACTTATAAGACATATAACCCTTTTCATTTAAGATTCAAGAAATAAAATAGCATATCAATTTTATTATACTAAATAAAATAAAAATATATCATTATTTTCATACTACTTCTGGAGAAATTAGAATTTGATGTCTATTTATATATCACATAAAATCTTAAATATTGTAAAAATAAGCTTTTTAAATCACCCTTAACTTGTATACTACCTCATTGATATTTCATAGGTAATCAACTAAATATGTCCTTATATTTTAAATCTAGTCTCCAATCTATAATTCTTTCCTATAGTTTTAATTGCTTTCCATATATTCTTATTATATTTTATAAATTCTTTCTCCAATCTATAATCTTATTATGTGAAATTTAAATCACATAACGTATTAAAAACATGGCAATGAAAAAAAAGCAAGTCTTAACATCATTTGATAAAAAAAAATATTTTTGTAATAAATTAGGCGGGGGTTTTAATTTCTCGAGAGAGTATATTTTCTTGGTTCTCATGAAAATATCTATTAGAATGATAGATTGTAAAATAAACTAAAACATAAAAATTGATTAGAAGCACTTACACTTATAGGTATAGATTGAAGACTCTAAACTTAAAATATAAGAACATGTTGAGCTAATTCATCGGTATTTTATTTTGATTACTAAAACTTTATGAATAATTAAAAATAAATCAATAAAACACAATACTTAAAATAAATTAATAATTAAAATACATAAAAATCAATAAAAATCTTAACTAGAGCTTTATTATTTTTCTTACAGTAGATTTTTAGGCAGAATTTGGTTACCATGCTAGAACAGAATAGATGAAGATAATAGGAATAAAGGAGATAAGATAAAAAAACGAGATAAAGATAAAATTGTGTTTGATAGTGGTTTCTAAGACAAAATAATTATCTTTATATCATGTTTAGTTATGGTGGACAAGATAAAATAAAATATATAAAAAAATTATTTTACCCTTAATATTTAATAATATCAAACTTACTAATTTTAAAAAATAATTTTTTTCTTCAGTTTATATTGAGTTTTGAAATTAATAATTTTATAATAACATTGGTTATAAATCAAGATTGACCAGGTGGGTCGACTCATGACCGAGCAGACCAAGGGTCTTAACTGGTCTGAGTTAAAAAAAAACTAGAGGAAGGATTGACCCAATCTAGTTTAGTCAAAAACCTGGGTCAACTTGTGACCCATTTGACCCAAGATAAAACACGAGTCAAAAACTTTACTTTTCTTTTCAATTTTTTTTTTGTCAAAGTAGATCTAGGACCTAAATTGGTCTGAGTTAAAAAAAAAAACTAGAGAAATGATTGACCCAATATAACCCGGTTAAAAACCTGGGTCGACTTGTGACATATTTGACCCGAAATAAAACACGAGTAACAAAACTTGTAGACTTTTTTTTTGAATTTTTTTGAGCCAAAGTAGACCTAAGGCCTGGACTAGTTAGAGTTAAAAAAAATTAGAGGAAGGATTAACCCAATCTATCCTAGTAAAAAATCTGGGTCGACTTGTGACCCATTTGACCCGAGATAAAACACGAGTCAGAAACTTATTTATTTTTTTTAAAAAAAAATTAAGGTTAAAGCAGACCTAGGCCCTGAACTGGTTTGAGTTAAAAAAAAACTAAATGAAAGATTGACCCAACTAGCCTAGTCAAAAACCTGGGTTGACTTATGACTCATTTGACCCAAGATAAAACACAAGTAAAAAACTTGTTGATTTTTTTTTAATTTTTTGGATCAAAACATGGTTTTTTTATTTTTTATTTTTAAATTGTTTTTGGTAAACCCGAATTGACACTTTTGACTTGTGACTCAGGCCTTGCCTTGAATATACTCTTGAGTCATGCTTAAAACTATGATAATAATTATTTTTATCCATACATTAACCTGGATCAACCGGTTTGACCCTCTCGACCTGTGATATAGGCCTTTCCACTAATTTAACCCCCAAGTTGAGTTTTAAAACTATGATAATAATCATTTTATATCCTTATGTTAACCTGATTAACCTAAGTTGACCCTCTTAGGTTGTGACCTAGACCTTGCCAAGGTCAAACCCCGAGTCTGGTTTTTAAACTATGATAATAACAACTTTTATCCTTATATTTACTTAGGTCAATGGTCAACCAAATTTGTGACTCGAGTCGACCTCCAAGTCTAGTTTTAAAACTATGAGAATAATCATTTTTATTCTTACATTGACTCGGGTCAACTCAAACTGACCTTCTTGGCTCATGATCTAGGCTTTACCTTAGATCAATCCTCGTGTTGGGTTTTAAAACTATGATAATAACTATTTTTATCCTTATATGCCTTAGTTTGACAAGTTTGGAATTAAGAGTTTCTTACAAAGATATTTTATGAATAAAAAAATAAATATTATTTCTAGAAACATGTTCCTTATGTACCTTCTGTGTTTGAAAGTATGTAAATTCACTCTGAAATTATCCCAGATATAAATTTATTATTATGTCTGTTTCTTTGTCTCTTTAATCAAATATATTTTTGTCTTCACTATCTCTATTTCTTCTGTCCTAAAACAACAAACAAACACTACCTTAGTTATCTTTTTATGTTATCTTTAACTCCTTAAGAAAAAATTATTTATAATTCTTGACAAGATTTATTAAATTAAAAAGGACTTCTTAGTTAAAAGGTAAAATAAAACTTATATTTGTATCTATATTTTTAATATTTATCTTGCTTATATTAAAAAGTATCTCTTTGAAAAAAAAGGATTCGTATAATTTACAATTCTAATATAATAACATTATATATATGTGTGTGTGTGTGTGTGTGTGTGTGTGTATATGTTTTATTGATTTTTATTTTATTATTAAATTAATTATAATAGTTTTATAAAACTTCTATTCGTATGTATATGCAACATATATGCTAAAAGTCACACACACATAAACATATTAATTGGCAATCCCCCATAATAAAATCGTGAAAAAGTTATACTTGATCAAGCTTTCCATGACCATGTCATAGGTCTAAGCATGTGAGCAACATAGACTTTGTCTTTAGGCTTAGTTATTCCTGCAAAAACAAGTCTTTTTATAAGAATAGGGGACCTTTAAATGCTTAAATCAATAAACACAGGAAAACAAATAATGAGCATGAAAGAGAAATATAATGAATGTCATAGGAAATGTATGATTGAATAAACTACTATTAAGCCCTTGAACGAGTTTGAATAACTTAACTTGCATGACTTGGCTTGAAGGTTTTACCTAGTGACCAGAAATATTTATAGACCTTGGTCATATCAACTTACCTTGTGGAGCATAAAGATCACAATAACTTACCTCGTGGAGCATGGAAAGTTGTGTTGTAGATACCTCGTGGTGCATAAAGTAATGATGGAGAGCGACCTCATGGTGGGGGAGAAAAATGAATACCGTTGGTAGAAAGGTTGATATTTGTTATTAGTTTGTGGTGTTGTTTATACCATTGGTGGAAAGGTTGATGCCTTTGCTCGGTATGGATAATTTATTTGCAGGGTGGTGTGCGGTTATATGTCATACCTGCACGAAGAATTTATATACACGAGGAGTGTATGCAATAATGGATGGTGTGAGTCTTCTTAAAACATAAACAATACATCGAAGTGTGTGTTGGGGTAGATATAGGATAGCCCGAGGTGAGTCAAAATGGGTGAGGGAAAGGTGAAGGCTTAGCCTGAATGACTAGTTTTTTTTTAATATATGCTCCATCATTTGCCTTTTAAATCTTTTAACAATCATGTTCAAAAGACTTAACTAGGAAGAATAGAGGGAAAGAAAGTACTTATTGTTTTATAAGGTGATGTTACCTTTTGTGACTTTGGTTAATGTGCTTGCAAGAGAGATGAGGGTTTAATCATTTTATTTATTTTTCTTCGAGTGAGAATGCTTTGTGTAAAAGTAGTGTTTAAATCATTGTGTAAGGTGATAATGCATAGATGGATATTTTTATTGGTGACTGGGAGAATTTGTCAAGAGACATAAAGATTTCAATGGAGGTATAAAGATCTCAACGTCAAGATTTTATTGGAGACATGGAAACCAATTTGGAGATAAGGAGAATACGTTTAGATATATGAGGATTTTATTGGAGAAACACTATTGATCTTATTGAAAAGTTTCAAAACATTTTCTCAAGTAAGTTGAAATGCAATTTTTAAAGATTATCTTATTTCGAGAATGCATTAAAGGGATTTTCCCCTATTTATTTGGACTACACTTCCTTTTTTAAAAACTAATGGAGGTGACCCTTGGTGATAAATATTCTATCACCTTTTTTATGGCATTGTATTCTTTAGTATCATTATTGTGGACGCACTCGACTTCATAACGACCATGATGAAAGTGACAAAACTTGTTACAATTTCTTATATTCATATCGTTGTTCATCAGAGGGGGTAGCCCATGAATTCCTTTTCTTTAATGAAAACCAATATCTCAACATGTGTAGTGGTTAAAGGTGTGGTCTTGAGTTTATAGAATGTTAGGTGGTTATCAATAGATCCTTTGGTAATTCTCTTGGATGCCCTAGTAGAAAATTGATGGTGATGGAAGATTCTGCTCTCCTTAGCTTAAAAAAAAAAGATTTCTTGTTTAGTTATTTTTATTTTCACTACCCAAAAGTAGTTTTTCATCACCTATTTCACATTGAGTGGAGTTTGATTAGGGAGAGCATACAATCATTTTATGAATAACAGTTGTAGACCTTACTAACCAGGGCTATAATGGTAATAGGTTCGAGTATATTCTCCACTTTAAGAATTTACTTGTTAATGTTCCAATGTTTTCATATTCTCATTGTGTGGTTGCAAAGAGATTAATAATGCTATTCTTAGCTGGTATACTTATATTGAAGCAAAATATAAGTTTAAGGCAGGGATCGTGAAGGTCGAGTATGGATTCAGGCTTAAAATTGTGATACAACACTTGAGTAGATCCACATAATATTATCGAGAAGATTTTACACGTAACATTACTCTTTTGAATAACAAACTATAGTGTTATAACCTGTTTTTGAACCCCTCTTGTTTTTTAATATATTTTAAAAAAAATTAAAAATATAAAATATAAAAAAAATACATTTTTGATACCATTTCATAATTTCTTACCTTTTTTTTATCCATAAATTTTTTAAAATAAGAAATTGAAAAAGAAATCCATAAAGAACAGAAAAACAAAAAAAAAATGTTTAGTTAGTGGAATGATAACCAAATAAGAATTGAGGGACTAAAAAATAACGGGATAAGAATGAATAAGGAATACAAATAAAAATATTCTTGGAGAGGGTAGAATATAAGGTGTGTGAATGGTAGAGTTTAAGGCGGGTGGTTGAAAAAAAAACCCTAACCACTATGGAAGGAGAAAAAAATTAGAGATAAGAAAGTTGGAATGAAAAAACAATGAGAGATAATCAATAAAAAATTTTAGAGAGAAAATTTTTTTATGCAAGCAGAAGATTTTAAAATAATTGGCTAAATATGAATATCATGAAACGTCATAAGTCATTCTATTGATCTTTGTGAAGGATTAAAGAAGCAAATCAATAGCCTAATTAAGAATGATTGACTATCATTTGAAGATAAAAACGATGAATATGACATAAACACCAAAAGAACTCAAGCTAGTTGAAGAGGATGTTGTCTTAATGATAAACAAACTATACAGTTGATTGGTGAATAAAAAGATTCAACTGGTGAATAAAAAGGTTCAACTTGATTTTTAAATAAGTAGAAAAGATATCATGACTATCAAAGAATAGGTGCTTTAACTTTGCAAATGTAGTCACTATACAAATTATTGTTTTGAAATCAAAAGATATTTTTATAAAAGTAACATGTGGTAATTTATTTTTGTCCATAATGGATAAATATAATCACAAGTTCATTTTTTTTTGTCAAATTCCAAGATATATCATGAAAATGTTAAGAGATATTCTTTCTTTTATGAATCCCAAAACCTCTTTTTTCATCCTTAATGAAACTTGAAATACTAAAGCCTTGATGATCTCTCTTTTGGAACCCTAAAATTATTATTTTTCACTTCTAACGAACCTTAAAAAGAGAAATCTTACTTAAAAAAATGATTTGATAACATAAATGATGATAAAAGAGAACATTTAGATCATGATCCCACCACTTCTCTAAGGTTAACCTCATGGATTTCCTAGTCAATAATGATTTTAAATAAGGCTAAGAGTTATCAACGTAAACAAATTTGGTTTTAAGATGAAAATAATTCATCTTTGATAATCTCAAATATTGATAATCAATCATTCTTTGATATCTCACATGTAAATAAAACTTATCCTTTGTAATCCCCCTATTAGACCTTAAAATATTGTTCTTAGATGATAACCCAGACTAGGATCTCCCTTCACACTGGTGATAAATTTTTAAAATTCTTCAAGTAGACAAAACATCAAAGGAGACAAAAATATCACAAAAAAAGGAAAAAGAAAACATATGTAAAAAAAAGAGAAAAAAAATACAAAAATTGAGAATGAAGCTCTCTAAAGTTTCCCTAATTGAAGACAAAATATCAAATGAAAAGGCACAAAAAAAATTTGAAGAATTAAGGTTGCAGTAAGATCAATTGTTGAAATGTCAAAATCAAGATAGCAAGCCTAAAAAATCTCAACATGTAATAAGTGATCTTATGTCTTCACACCTTTAAGCACCATTTGAACCTTATGCATACCCTTCTTCTTTGTAGCAACAAACCATAACTTGTGTTACATCCTTTTAAAAACCCTATCTCATTAAAAATATTTTGTTAATGTTAATAAGTTTTAACCTCTAAAAGGAGAAGAAAAATCATTTTTCAAAAAAAAAATGACCTATTTCTTAAAGAAGATTTAAAAAAAAAAAGGTGTGTGTGGAAAAAATAAAGAGAAAAGAGAGAAGAAAGAAAGAAAGAAAAATATTCATCTCCATCTTACTCACTCTCCCATAAACCAAAACAAAACCCTATCCACCATCATCGGTGTCACCAACCCTCAGCCTCATCGACAATAGCCACCTTAAGACCCTCCATATTCTCTTGCAAATGAACTATAGCTTCACTATTCCATATAACAACAACCCCCTTTCCTTCTCTCTTTCATTTTTCAACCATAACAATCACCACCTATTTCCCTCATCTCTTTTAGCCTTTAAGCTACCAATCACCATTATCTTCTCTTTATCAATTACCTAACCACCTACCATAGTCATAAGTTAAATGACAACATCACCATAAAAAATAAAAACACAACATACTGAGAGAAATAAGAGAGAAAGGGAAGAAAATTGAATCTTTAGGCTCTCGATCTCCCTTCATAAGCAGCCATGGATGGCATCGTCAATAATAAGAAAAGAGGAAGAAGAGGCATACTAGGCGAGGTGGTTGACACACCCTCCTAACCTTACTAGCACATGTAACGACATGCCAATAACAGTTGTTACCCTCCAACACCTGCAGTCTATACACCACCATCGCCTCTTTTTTAAGGCAATTTTAACTGGTTTTGCCATTATAAAAGGTTGGTTTTGAACCCCCAAACATCTTTTGAATAATTATCTTTGCTTATTTTTTTTATTTTGATGTGTATTATGATGAGATTTTTAGGATTGAACAAATTTTAATACATTATTGTTTATTTTTTTTATTGTGTATCATTATGATTATTTAAAGTGTTAGGGTCCACACCATTGTGTGACAACCCTGAATGTATGATGCCACCAATGATTTACTTCTAGATGGAATAAGGTCAAAATCAATACCTTAAGCTGATATTGAGAGGATTGGATTACAACATGTTTATCTGAGGCATGATAATTTGGTCTCGGTTTAAAATTTATGTGTTGATATTGTTTTGAATTGTTATTTTATGTGTGAATATTTTTTTTAATTGTTTGATCTTAGTGTGAAATTTGATGTGTGAAGTTGTTTTTAAATCGTTAATTTACGTATGGATGTTTGATTTTCTTGTGTTTAATTTTCCAACATGATGTGTTTTCGTCGTGAGTGTGTTCAATATGTTCTCAAAAAATATAATAGGAGAGTTTTCATAAAAAAGAATAAAATATATAAAAATAATTAAGAGCTATTTTGATGAAATATTATGGTTTAGTTTTTCAAAATAAATGTTATTGTTAAACATGAACTTGAATTAGTGAGTTAAAGGGTGCTTTTTGAAATATCCTATTTATTCACCTTTCTATGTTATAGTAAACTGATATCCTATCCACCATAGTCACTTCAAAGTGAGAACATATGATTTAAAAGATAAAAAAATAACTATCATGTTCTTTTTATCATCTTTATTTATAAATATGTTTTTGACAATTTTTATGGGTTACGACATATTATCCTTATTGTTGTGAATGGAATTGGACTAGGTCAAAGTGACCCTAGATAGGGCCAATGAGTATGAGTAGCATCCTTTGGACCAATTTTGGATATATTCAAAAGAGTGGTGTCAAAGCCCAAATTCTACCATCCATACGAGTCCAACACTCATTTCATATACAACCAAATCGACGAGTCTTTTATTTTTAAGGACAACTATTAAATTTTCATGAATGACCTAATCGACGAGTCTTCTATTTTTTTTAAGGATGGACGCCAAATATCTCAAATAGTCTAATTGACAAGGCTCCTATTTTAGAGACTGGCGTGGAATGTTTTGTGAATGGTATGAGTATCTTACTCTTAGGGATAGACATTGATTTTTTTTCCAAATGACCTAATCGACGAGTCTTCTATTTTTATGGACAGACGATGCATTTTTTAAAAAACATTAGAAATAAATTAAAAACCACAACTCATCTTATAAAATAATTTAAACAGTTAATGGCATGCAATTTAAAAGAAAACACGTAGCAAATGTGACATTTTCTTTAAAAAGATGCGGTAAGGATGATGTTTATCTTTTCTTAAACGTAAACAACTCCTTACTTGAATCTTTAAAATGAATGCATATTTTAGGATTCTTAATTTTTTTAAAAAACTAGATGGCAACTCTATTTTTCTAATTTTCCTTTTTCTTTGGCTGCATCTTGGGCTGAGGTGTATAGGCAAGGATGTAGGCTTTGTTGTTCTTATAAGAACAAATCCCCTATAAGAACATAGGACCCTCCAATGCTCACATCAATAACATAGGAAATGAAATAATATGCAAGTAGAAACATAATGAATGTTTTAGGGAATGTGTGATTGAATAAATTGGTGTTAAATCCATGAATAACTTTGAACTGCCTTAACTTGTCTGGCTTGGCTTGAATGTTTTACCTGATGATCAAATATAGTAACAAACCTTGGTCATGTCAACTTACCTCATGGAGTGTGGAGAGTGGTGTTGTAGATATTTTATAGTGTGTAAAGTAATGATGGAGAGTTACCTGGTGGTAAATGGAGAAAAATAAATATTGTTAGTGGAGATGTTAAAGCTCGTCATTAGTTTCTGGTGCTCATTGCTCGTCATAAATATTAATGTTGTAAATATTTTTCAAGTGTTGTAGATATTTTCTGGTGCTCATTTTCAAAGACCTCGTTTGGGAACGCAATTGAAATTGTGTATCCCAAAAACTTGAATGTTTCTGTTTGAAATTATTTTTTTAATATTTTTGGATCGTTTTGATATTATAATATCTTAAATAATTTTTAAAAAATAAAATAAAAAATTATTTTAATATATTTCTAAGCAAAAAAAACTTAAAAAAAACTCGTTACTTCACTCACTCGAGAACTCCAAAATAAATTATTCCTGGTGAGCAAATCCCTCCTTGCGAATGTACCAAGTAGGAAGAAGTAATATTTATCTCTCGAATGCGAAGAGTAGAAAGGGTGTGGAAAACAAAATATTTATTTTTGATAATGCAAAATGCATAATTGATTGATTACGGGTTCAAGAGATGGCTATTTGAAAACCATTATATTACACATTTTTTCGAGTGGTCCATACTTTGTATTGGGAACCAAATTACGCTTAGATTATGATCTTTTGGGTTACAGGGATTATTTTTCTTTATTATTTTGGTTCCCATATTTGAGAATTTCATAAAAGTGGTCCCTTTAGCACTACTAGCAAATTTAATTGTTTATGTGGAAATTATGCAGCTTTTCTACTTCTTAAACAAGCTTCTCCTGGGACCATGATGCACAGCCAGCTCCTCTAGGATTAAAATAGTTGTGTAGAATTACCTCGTACAGAAACTTTTCCCATTTTCATGGCAACGGGGTCCATTTCGCAAGTTCATAAAAAAGCCAAAGAAAATTCAAAATTAAATAATTAGTAAATAATAAGGTAGCAGAAGGGAGGACAGATTTGTATATGTAAATTAAAGGATATCTAGTCTTTTTTATTCGACAATTTGCCATTAATAAATCCATAAATCACAACTTTAATGGACATATCTCGAAAACACATCGAACATAAAACCCTATGATCCGATCCTATTAATTCTGCCAGTGAAAGGGGGGATTTCTTCACGTATGCCACGGTTTGAAAGACAACTTCGCTTCCAAAGCCTAATAATAGCCTAATAGAGGTCATATAGGAGACATCATGGACTGCAAAAATGTAATCCCAAACTGTTCTACGTCTTTGAAAAACACCCCTTCTGCCTTAACATTCTCAGAGGTTGCTGTCATGCAATTGTAAGAATTGCACATAATAGAACACTTCAAGCTCTCATGTGGGTTATTGGTGTTTTGAAAGACTATTACATGAAGATAATGATGTTTTCTATATATAATTAAAAAACAGTAGTATATATTTAATATTTTCATGTACATGGATGCCATTTCTCAAATTATTGCACCCACAAAAGATAGATTCCAGACCTAGTTGCTCTCAATAGTAGGGTAGCAGTTTTTTTTTTTTTTAAAAAAAAATCAATAAATAAATAAGAACCAAGTGAGAAAGTAAGATTCTCAGCCTCTAATAAAGTGGTTCTATGAAACTTTAGGAATTGCAATTTCAGTGTGAAGAATCTTGATCAGGCATCCATTAATGTTGTGTCCTTAATTCTTGTAAACCCATGCTAATTTGTTACAACTTTTTACCTTAAAACCAAATCCATAAAGTTGGCATTATAAAAATAAAATAAAAAAAAGAAATTCGATAAAGAAAGAAAGAGATTTAATAAATTTGTCAAGCATAGCATATTACTACTATCTTCTTTAATTAAAGGGTGATCTTATTCCCACTCTACTATTTACTGTAGAGATCATCAATATAACATTATTAATATTTGATGTGTTTCTTAAAACTATATAATTTAAATTATAAAAAAATAATAAAAGAAGACTATAATAAATTATTGCAGGTATTTTTGGTTAATCTATAGTATATGACTTTTGATACCCAAATAAATTGCTGTGCCATGATTTATTGATTGATTTCTCCATAAAGTTTCTACCAACTTAATCCTAGGTTTGCAAGAAGAAATAAAATATTTTAACTAACTTCATGTATAATTGAAAAATATATCCATAAATATCTGGAAATAGTCTCCTCTCTCTTTACAAAAATATAAAGAAATGATATTTTGAAATTTGATATTACATTGAAAACATATTGGCCTTTACACAAGAAATAATTAAGTGGGAAAAATTAAAAAAAAAAAGAAAAATACATTTAAGTTCTATGCTAATCTTCTAAAAAATTTCATATTTATTTGTTCTATCTATATTACCCTCTCTAAAAACTTCAGAATCACCTATTGATTAATTTGTCTTTCCATTTTTAATAAAAAAAATTATAAAGAAAATGATTTAGGAAAAATCCCCAACAAAATATGAATTAAGAGAAAGTTACATAATAAAACTTATTGTAAAGTATTTTCTAAGACATGTGTTGTAACAGTACCATCCCACAAGACATGTGTTGTAACAGTTCTCTGTTTGGTTTATGAAGATATCCCTTAATTTTCTATGGAGAACGATGCTTTTTTTTTCACCTTGACAAGGACAAGCAAGAGAGAATTCTCATGGTGGAAGTAAATTGTTAGTAAATATTCTAGGACAGAAAAAAGAGTTGAAAACAAAAGGCTCCACGGTGCTCCTTTCACACCAAAGAAGAAAGGTGATTGATTATACTTCATTGATTCGAGTTTCAAAAAGATGGTCCAAATGAGGCATGCATGGAATAGAAATTCGAAATCTTTATCTAATTATAGAATAAATTTGTCATCCTTTCCAATGTATAGAAAATTCAGGACCCCTCTTTAACTAAACACTTTATGCACTTATTGAGAGGGTTTTAGACTAGGCGTGACCTTCCTCGTATCTTTGCTATCAATGGCAAACCATGTTACTATGTGAGGAAACCTCTTTTGTTTTTCTCTGAACAAGTGAGGAAACCTGAAAACATGGCCATCTCCACTAGGTGGGTGAGGAATATCATTCCATATTAAATTAAAGACAAGTGGAACCGTGACTTCCATTCATATTACCTTCCATTCAAGTGAGTGAAGTATGAGGTTCTTTTTTTCCTTTTTATTTAACCACAAAATAAACTTTGAATATTGATGGAAGGTTAAATCCATCTTAAGCAGATTACACTACACAGCATATATAGCAGGGTTTCGACAACACAGTTTGCGTGGATAATTACTTCAATTAATGGATGAGAGTGAGTGGTATTCTTTTATTTTTTTTTGGAAGATACATAAAATATTTGAAAAATGCACTCAAACTAATTAAAGGATCTAAATCAAGGTTTGCAGGGGCGCAATTGCAAAAAAATAAGAAGTTTTAGAGTCAATTGAGGATGTATATACTGAAATTGAAAAGATAGATACTAACTTCAAATTTATCAAAATCCCAATTAAAAACTCTAATTTCTAGGGTTTAAATAGACGATGTGTCACTCGTTTTTAATAAAGAGACTGAATGACACATCGTTTCATCCTTGCTTATCATCTTCTTTAACAGATAAAGGCTGATCCAGATGCTATTTTAAGGCGAATGAATGTAACATCTATGACCATCTTAGGGGCTCCCACCACCACCACTCAACAAAGAAACATCTCCTTTATAAAGACTAAGTTCTCCCATCAAACATTTACATCTCATTTGCTACAATGATGTTGACAGCATCTTGTCTCCAGTTAGCCTCCCTTACATTGAAAGATGCAGGCTGATTGGGGTGTAGGCCGATTGGGGACCAAACTTCTAATGAATGAATTGGGAGTTCTCGATCTCCAAATCAAATGAGTTTTGTTCCTAATGATAGCTATACATCTCCTCTACATGATTTATGTTTACATATGATACGTTTAGAACTTATGTTTAACATATTCTTGTTATTAGATTTGATATGCATTTGTTAAGAAAGTAAGTTCAAAATAGTTTTGAATATATAATTTGATATTCTTTGATTGTTAAAAACCTGTAATTAGTAAGTGTGAATGCCATTTTTGATGTTTTAAAGTTTATATTCATCACCTTTTTTTTGGTTGAATACATTGGTGTTTGATTTGCTTAGACCTTGCTCTTAATTGTTTTCTTCATATAATACTAAATTTAGTTAGGTTGTTGTACATGGTAAAGATGATGAAAAACAAATGCGTAATGCACTGTTGGTTTTTGTTGATGATATATATGAATTCTTGTTTTGTTTATGTTACATGTATTCTTTTAGTTTTGGAAGTTTTAGCAGGTTAGCATAAGCATGTTTGAAATAGTTTTGATAGGTTTAGTTTTTTCTTTTAAGGTTTTAGCTCGTTTCTAGGCTTATGCCTTTGTTTGGGTTTTCTGGGTTTTCTTGGATTTTCTAGGTTCATGTTCTTGGTGTTTTTGAACCCAGATTTAGGTTTTCTTGTGTTTTGGCATTTTAGCCTCTTTGATAAGCTTTAGTTGAAGCTATAACTCATGCTTGATCTTTATATGCTAGCTTTTCTTTCTTTTATAACTTGTTTTGGATCAATCGATCTTTAGAGTCCTTGAATGTCTGGGTTAGGGTTTTTCATTGTCAGATCATTTTGGTGAAGATTAGAGCTTATCGTTACTATTTGATGGATGATTATGCATTAGATCTTGATGTTGCATCTTTTTATGCTTTATGTTTAATGAGATCTGGTATATTATTTCATCCACGTTTTTGGTTGTTTCAAATAAAATTTCTTATTTGATCTTTGTTTTTGAGTGTCTGTCATTAGACCCTGTTTAATGACCTTGTTATTTTCACCCACACCCGAGGATCTCGATCTGAGTGGATGATCGCCATAACACCGCACTCATGCGATAGAATGGCAACTCTAGTAGGGACTTTTCTATGGACGATGCTTTGTTATTCATCTCTTTATTATGTTTGAATTATTTGGTATATGTATTTATTTTTTAACATTCATTTTCTTTAAATTTTTCTTATATACTCTAATTTTTGCACTTTTTTCTCTTGCACTTTTATTTTTGATATGGATTAATATTTCCATGCATCACATGTTTTAATTTTTTAGAGCACACATAAACTTCTAGGTCAGGTAAGGGATTAATGGTCTGCCCTATGACTATCAATCAAAATTCAAGACTCGTGAAATACCCAACTCAGATTTTAGTGCTTGATTGGCAATGATGGGTATACGTGTCTTAACCATTCTTTGTAATGCCCCATACTATCCTTACGAGGGTTGTCACTAGACAGATTTGAGATCTTTTTGAGACCAGATATAAAACTTACTCATGTTCGCTTAACGAATAAAACCTATCCTTAAATTGTATATACCATCTATAAATTTTGCATCAAGCATGACCATATGTTCCTTGTAATGCAAGAATTTGAACCGAGAATCATGACTTCCTTTAAATACTCATCTTTTGAAAATTTTAGGAAAGAATCTGAGCTAACACAATTAACCGAGGGAAACAGTCCAAGAATCGATGCTAATGGATTGCTATAAATTACAAAGATAAATCATACTGGGAAACAGACCCATCATGGGATATGTAGATGAGCCTTTTTTTGAAATAGAATATAGGAAGATCCCACGGTTGATGAGGCTATCGGTACAAGCATCAACTATCAAAGCATTACTAGATTTTTAGGATCTTAATTATAGGTGTTTTACCTTCAGAAATATTGATATGGCACCCACATTAAAATAATATAATAGGATCTTACATTTTTCAAATTACAACCATAAGGTATACTTCATACAGAGGTTTGAAGATACTTCTTCAGAGATAAACATATTATTATGCTTGGGAAAGGTCGACCAGTGTAGGGTAGCTAATTGGGGATTTAGATGGAAAAGTATTGAAGCTAGAATGAAGAAAAACACGGAGGAGAGAAAATTAGGAAACAAATGATACAAGATAGTGTTTTTGCTATATTCGGGCTAGTCTTGTTTTCACTTCATCAGTGTAGAAGCTGCAAATGCAATCATGAAGTATGCACACTATAATTAACCCTTTCGTTGTGATTTTGGTTGAAACCATCCATTGTAGGATGCATGGAAAAGGGATCATGAGAAGTTATGTTCTAGTGTTATATCTATGGATCATCAGTCATATCAAAACACCGAGAGATATTTTCAATAAGTTTTGGTGGTTTGACCTTCGACCATTAAAGATTGTTATAGGTGAAACATGGAAGAATCTAGTTTAGAAAACATGGGTGGATAAATATATGGCATTACCAAAAAGAAATTTCAAATGGAAAAGACATTGGATGAACAAGACATCTTGAATAATGAGTTGTGGTAGTACATATGAGTCCTTTTGATCAGAATCATTGGTTACATTAGTTACGCTCTTGCATTGGTAATAAGACAACTAGGTGAAATACAATATGTACCATGAACCTTTAATTTACTAGATTTCATTAGATCATTCAGAAATCGGTTGTCATTGGAAGAGCTTGAACTTATTAGACAAAATTAGGGAAGACCTTATGTTAAAGAAAGATAAAGGAAATGAGGTTGAATCATCATTTAGCTAAAATTCCACCATTGGGAGAAACAACAAGCTTCCTAGAATAATTGAATCCATACCTCCTAGAAACCCAAAAATGGAGCAGTTACAAGTAACAAAAGAATGACCAAGAAAAAAGAGGATTGATAATGAAGAAGAGTTGAAGGAGCTGTTAGAAAAGTGAAGAATTGACCTCTGCAATAGCAAAGGGCAACAACAGCTCCAAAAAAACAATTGGAAGAAAAAGATAAGATGAGGAGTTTCTTGAATCAGCAAATAAAAAGAAATGATGAACAATTAGCAACCTTGGCAAAAGATCTTGAGATAGCAAAGGAATGGAAGAAAAGGGTTGAGGTGGCTGAAAAAATAGCTAAAGGGATACAAAATGAGCTGGGAATTTGAATAGCCAAGCATGATGAACTGGTCAACAAATGTGTGCAAATAAAAAAAAATAGATCGAGATCAAGAAATCAACTAAGAGAAGGATGAGTGTTGATAAAGAAATGATAGGTTCCTTAAGAAAGGAAAATAATAGTCTTAAAAAGAAATTATATGTTGAGAAAGACAAGAGTCAATTAGTTAAAATTATCATAAAAAAGAAAAAAGGATTCGAGCCCAATATATAGCACAGTCAGAGGAAGAGTTGATAGTGCTAAAAGACCAATACTTTAAAATGGAAAAAGAACTAAACAAATCCAAGCAAGAACATCAAGAATTTTGAGATTACATCTATGGTTTTGAGGTCTAGATTAACTCCAAAATAGCCGAGCTTAACATAGAAAAGGAAGAGTTGCAAAGAGCAATAGCTACAGTAATATATATGGAAAAAACAATATAAATGCTTCAAAGAAATAATAACGCTTTAGCTTCTAGTAATGGTGTCCTAGTCACTGATAACATTTTATTCCATAACGAGATAAGACAAATGACAAGGTAGGTTGAACAAGCAATACACCAAGCCGAGAGATTGCAACAACAGGCTACCCAAGTTGGAAATGATGCTATGAAGTACTAGGAGCACTTGGTTGCAACCATCGTTTTTATTAGAAATATAGCTAATAGAGGCAATGCTTTATATTAGTAGTGATATATAAGTTTTTCTGACTTTTCTAAGTTTGTTTTTATAAACAAAAATATACAAACTCTTTTATTATATGTTATGAAAGGGCCACAACTCAGATTCTATCTTATCTAATATGTTTGGAATTCAATCATGATAAGAACTTGGTGAAATACTCCTTTACAACTTCAGCCAAAATTAAAAAACTTGCCCAAAATCAAGAAAATAGAAGTTATGAATCAAGTTCAAAGAAGCTAATCCATATCCAACATAAGCATATATAAGCATTAACATGTAAACATTTTAAAATTTTACATGTCATGTATGCATATGCAGGAGAATATAGACCCACCCCTTTAATGCCACCCCTTGCCAAGAAGTAAATGGAAGACAAAAAGGACATTCAACCTGGATAAAAGTACAATAATTTTCTGAATAGGGAAATGACTCAATTAACTGATCTACTAAGATAAACTATTCACTCTAAAAGGAGGCCCCCACATATGGAAGCCAATATTGGGGAGTCTACTATGAATATGCCCCCTTGCCCTTCCTTTCACCCTCATAAAAAAAATGTTTCAAATGATTATCTAGTCAATCAAAATTTGTAAGAACTTGCTTCCAATACCTCGAGTACATCAAAGATTCATGTTATCTTGTCTCTAAATTCACTATAAATTGTTGCATATCAGATGCATTAAACACCTTCACTTCTGTTCCATCTTAGATATCACGAATATCTAAAATGCAAAAGAAAATGTATGTTTTCTCCCCTTCCATATATATATAAGTCTCATAAATGGCCATCAAATAGTACCTTAACCACTTAAGCCTACCTAACCACCATTTTCTAAATTGTACAACAAGAATGCATAATGTAGATACCATGTAGAAGAAGCACATCATTCCATTAATGTTGTCACAATTTTAAAAGAAAGATTGATTAGCAAATTGAACATGGGTGACTATCCTTCCAGGAAGAAAAATGGTGCATTCAGTACAATAAAAAAAAATAAAGATTTGTATGATCCATTTCCAACTAGGAAAATATGTGTGAGCAAGATGTTGAGATTCCTAGAAAATTTAATTCTCCTAAAATTGTCAAGTATATAGAAGCACAATGCGTAGAGACTCACCTCAAAGTCTTGATATATAATGAGAAACTCTTGATCCATCATTTTCTCAATAGCTTTGTCGGACTTGCCCTTAACTGGTATATGGGTTTGAATGGTTCTAAAAAATAGAAATGGAAGTATTTGACTAATGCATTTCTACAATAATTTAGATTCAACTTAAATATGACTCCAACCAGGTTAGATTTTCAAAGAATAGGGATGAGAAATGATGAATTGGTCAAGAAATATGCAATGAGGCTGTGTGAAATGGCAACATAATTTTATCATTTACTACTTGAGAATGAGCTCAATTCTATCTTCATCAATACATTAAAGAATCCTTATTGTGATTACTTGATTGCTAAGTCATTAGTTTATTTTCTAGAGGTAACAATGACAGCTAAGAGGGTAGAGCAAAAATTGGAATTGAGAAGGTTCTAGAATCCAAAAGAGAGGTTAAATGTTATGTTAGTTGACAAATTAGAAGATAGCTCCCACATGAGAAGTATGAATCGAGATAATTATGTGCCTCAACATCCTAATAATTTTCCTCATATGACAAATTAGATTTGATCTAATAAGCAACCATATGAAAACTCACAAAAGCTAAAAAAAAACTTTACCATCCTTTCCTTTATCTTTTAAAAGATTTTTTAAAGATTGGTTAGTATTGGACAAATCATTTCAATTCTTTAAAAATCATTTTGACCCCTATATCCAAAGTGGTATGAGTCTAACAAAAAATGTGAGTATCATGGTTGTACTAGAGGGCATAATAGTGAAAATTGTCATACTTTTAAAGACAAGCTCTTCTAGCTTATCAAGGTAGGATGGATCATTTTCAAGAAAGCCCCAAATAAGAACTCAAACTCACCTCCAAATCATGCCTTTAGAATTGAAGTAGTCAATCCCATTAAAAAGGAAAAGGAGGTGAAATAGTCTTAAAAGCGACCATAGAGAATCTATATGGAATGTTGATGTAAGCAGGATACCTCAAAGCACCATCCAAGACATAAATAGTGAGGGATCTTGGCAAGTTTTGTAAATATCATTGCCAACATAGTCATGACATTGACTTTTGAAATGAATTCCATCATGAGGTTGAGAAGATGATGACTATTGAAAAATTAAGAGTTGAAGATATCAAGATTTATTCTGAAATTGGAATGATAGTATCCTAATAGTTGAAGAATGGGGTATGTTGATCACTTAGGGAAGGAACTTATTTTTAAGGATCAGTCTATATTTAAGTATAATCCACTGGTCACAAAAACATAATTCAAGACTTATGCTCAGATATCATTTTTTAGATCTTAACATGGTCATCAATGGAAACTATAGGGAGATATAAACTTCTTTCCAAAGAGAGCAATAAACTCAGATGTAAACCCATATGTCATACCCCAATTTTGGGTTTTCTTAAAATTATATTTTCCTTTTATACCAAAAAACTAAAGAAAAAAGGTTAAAACAAAAAGCATGAAGACAAGCAATTTGGTTAGAAAAAACAGGTTGAAGAAGGATCTACATGCATAAATGAGAGATAGAGGGACTAAATTGGATCTTAACATTTTTAATTATGAAAGGAAATTGTATCTTGAAGGACCTAAATGTGAAAGACAATGCAAATTCAAAATTAACTTAAATGAATATTGAATGAATTTGCATAAAAATTAAGTATGAAAATTCAATTGCACCCTGGAAGGACTTAATTAGATTTTATTAGGATGATTTGATTTAATCATAGGCTTAATTAAAGGTTTAATTAAGTTTTAAATTAATTTAGACCAAAATTAAAAGAATTAAATAAGTGTAGGACTTAATTAAACTTTTAATGAGTTAAATTAATTTTATTAAGGATTTAATTGGTTAGGAATTAAGTTTGGAAGCTTAATTTAGGATTAATTGAGAATATTGGAATTTTGAAGGACAAGATTTAATTTTTACAAGCTTAATTGGATGAAATCAGGTATGAAATTGCAAGAAAATCAAGGTTTAGAAGTCAATTAAGGGCTAAATTGAAGAATTTTCAAAACAAGAACCAAAGTGCAAAAGACGTGTAAGTTTGGGGATTGAAATCAATCAAAATCAGGAGTTAATTTGAAAGAAATTGAAAGTTTAATAGTTGATAGGGGTGAAATTGAACAAATTAAAACCAAGGACCAATTTCAAAAAAGTGCTCAAATCATAGGGAGTTAAATCAAAGTTTCCAAGATTGCAATTGCAAAGGTTAAGAAGTTTCAAGGTCAATTGCGAGTGCACATGAAAAAATTAAAATTTACAGAATCCTAAATTAGAAAACCCTAATTTTTAGGGTTTACACATACGACATGTCACTTGTTTTTAATGAAGAAATAGAGTGACACGTTGTCTGTCTATGTTTTCTTATCTTCTTCAATTAAGAAGGTTGATCGAGTTGCCACCTTCAAGTGATTTAACGTGGCTCCAAGCACCATCATTCGACATAGGAGATCCCTTTCTATAAGTCTATGTCACCCTCTTCGATGTTTGTGCCCCACCAGTCACAAGAAAGCCCTCAATGTTTTGTATCATGACATTCTTGTCTGGTTCAATAAAATTTAACAGTGTTACACTTAACATCATATTATTGGTGGGAAAGCTACAGGCCACCAAATCAAGTATGGTTTGATCCTAGTTGAAGAATAACACCCCCCCTCTACAGGATATATATGGTTGGTTTCAATGATCTCCTATTTTCCATGATTAATTCATAAAAGGTGCACCCTCATTCAACCATTTTCATCCAAGTTTAAATTGTGAAGTTCTTAACTTTTTCTAGAAGTTCTTAACTTTTTCTAGACATTCCAAAAGTTTATTAGACATCCAGGGAAAGGGAAAACAAAAGAAGAAGAAGAAAGAATGGTGTTTTAATAGATCAGAGATAAGAATTAAAAAGAATACCCTATGATCTAGTTTTGGAAAAACCATCTTCAACACCATAAATGGTTTCACAACCACCTGCCATTTCAAGTTTAGATAAGGAGGATCCAAGGGAGAAAAGAAAACGGGGAAAATGGAAAGCCTAGAGAAGAGAAAACTATTAAAGTCTTTTGATAGAAAGCCTGTGAAATATTGATAAGAAGTAGAAAGAAAGAGGTAGAAGAATAAGCTCTTGAGTCCAAGATAGGAAACAAAAGTACCAAAAGATCTAAAGTTTAAATAAGGAGCAAGAAATTCAAAGTAAAGGAGACAATATTATTATTCAAAGTATTCCTCAAACTTTGATGAGAGGGTGGAGCTTAATGAGAACACGCCCTCTCCTTTTATTTTTCCTTTTAAATTGTTACTCATAATGTTTATTGTGCATCCTTTTAAGTTATTTGTTAGTTTAAAAGCCATAATTTTTGTTTTGAAATGTTTAAACATGCTTTGAAAATAGTTTGTATATGCTCAAGTTTGTTTCATTATCTTGATTTGATGTGTTAGAATGTGATATTAAAATGATAAATGATAGCATAATGTTGTTTTTCATGTGTGAATGTTTAGTTAATTATTTTTGAAATCATGACAAGATAAAGTATAGATATAGTTATGGTTTAAGATGTTTTAGGTTAGTTTGTTGGGTTTCTTGAAGTTGTAAGCATGATGTTTGAGCTTAAAAGCATTGAAATTAACCAATGAAACAATGTTTTTGTCTAAGAAAATGCTATTTTTGCTTGTTATCATTATGGACTTTGCTTGTTGTTTTGCTCTTGATTTTTTGTTTCTTGTTGTTCTAATAGTTCAAATAAGTTGTGTTGAGGCTGTTTAAGCTTGGGTTGCTAAGTTTAAATTATTTTCGAGGCTTTTTATGACTTTTTTTTTTGGTTTAGACTTACTACTCGGTTTCTAGTTTTTCATGCCTTTTGGGTTTAGTGTTCATATGTCGAAGATTGCATGAGGTCCTTGATTTACATGTCTTTTTATATCATTTATTGGTTCTTATATTTACGTGCATGCTTGTTGATCATTAATCTAGGGTCTTAATAACTTAAAAACACTAAGATCATGGCAATTAATCTTTAATTCTTTCATTTTAATTTTTGGATAAAATCAATTAATCGTGATGATTGGGTGTTCATTATGATGATACAACCTCAGATTCTTGGTTGAATAATATTTTGACATGTTTTTATGCCTTTAATTTAACATAATATGGTCTAAATTAAAATCCATGTTTTTGGGTTCTTTGCGTTGTTCTTCACTGCTTTTGATGAGATTCAAGCAAAAAAAACCTTGTTTGATTTTCAGTGTTTTATATCTATTTCTAAACTGTGTTTTTAGGCTTGGGCTTTGGGCCAATAAGCCTAGCCCACTTGGTTGGGCTAAGTCTATTAGCTTAAGGTCGAGTTTGGTGTGTTCAATTTTTATTAAAGGAAAAAACACAATATTTTATCCTTAAGACGTGTTTTTCAAACACGACCTTAAGGTATTTTTTAAGCCTGATTTTAGTTAAGGGCGTGTTTGAGACGTGTTTAGCAAACACGCTTTACTTATTTTCTAGTAATGTTTATTTTCTTATTTTTTTATGTTTTATCTAAACAAACCTTAAGTGATTTCAAATTTTTTTTGAAATAGTTCAAAGACCATTTGAAATTTATTTATGGTCCCTTCCATGTTATCCAACAATTTTATTTAATATTTGGGTTATAAACTTATACTGTAAGATACCGACTCAATATTAAATTTACATGTTTTTTTTTTCAAAATACAAAAAACAATTCCTTATTAAAAAAACAATACAAAAATATGTTTTATTTGTGTCCATATAGCCAAATTCTAAAATTTTTATGTATATTTTATTAAAAAAAATGCATTTGATCATACTTTGAAAAATACAAAAAAAATAATCAACTAGTGGGTATTACAAAAAGTTTGTGATTATCTATTAGGATTTGTCTAAAATCTCAAAACACCATAAAAATCATTTTGATTAAATTTGGGATATGTATTTTAAATAATTTTAGGGTTTTAAAATGGTTAGGTTTTAATCTCATAAGATAAAGACCTCCTTATTGAAGATGATCTTTTTTTGAACCTTGGACAAACTAACAAATAGAAACATGACTTAGAAAAAAAACAATCAATCAATAATGGTAGGGTGCATTGGGGATGATGTGTCTTCCCCATGCGTAACTAGTTCCCCTACCCAAATTCTCACAGACCATTAGGTTATCTAATGATCATAATACTAGTTGGCGACTCATAAACCATTCAAATCATATTTTTATGATTTATTCCAATACATCCAAAACCCCATTGACTTAGGAGCTAGATCTGTCATTCGATGTTGTGCACGCCATGACACCATATTTGCCAAGTTACATACCCAAAGAACAAATATCATCTTTGGGTTCTTCATACAAAGCATACTTAGAGGTAAATATTATACTACATTTGTGCCAAACCATAGGTCGTTCTTTGATTATTTACCTAATTGTGTAAAGATTGTAGCATTAACATACCAAGGTATTTTACTTTATTAGGTTTATAATAAACATCGATAATATGTGTGCGAGCCCACTACTAAGCAATGACATAAAATCCAGAACCCTAAAACACAGTACCATGCTCTAAGAGTTGGTATGATAGTGGTGAGATCAGATCCCTTGCATTACAAGATCGTATGGTTCTCAAAGCCCGAGTTTTGCTCTCACAAGGGATTCTATCTGTAAAATAGGATTTGATGTAAATTGTTTGATTCAAAAGCTTGTCTGTACAGGCAACTAAACAAAACCAAGTGACCACAAGATGAATCACTTCGTCACATGAACCTAGTGTTTATGAATGGTTTACTTCACTCGTTAACTTGGAAAAGAGACATTTATATTTGATAGGAACATGAAAAGTTATGAGTTTTGTCGAATTTCCCGATTAGTCTATAGATGTGATAAAGATACATAAATCATGATTGTCGAGTATGAAGATAAACTACATGAATGAGAAACACAGCTTCATAGAATTATAGGTCATGGAAAGTTATAATAAAAGAGAAGGGCACAGAAGGTACATGGTAAACATAAGTGCAACAAAAGGAAGGGGACCTTGCATGAGCCGTCTTGCATTTTATGATACCAACATTATAGTAATGAGAGGATAAATTTCTGATATACTTCTTTTCAACTTCAAAAACGAATTAACATGGAGCAACTATAGAATGGACTATTTCATTGATGTTTCCTGTCCCGGATCATTCCTAGCATAGCAAACAAATTGAAAAAATATTAGTGAATGCTGAGAAGACATTGGTGTTGTTGAGAAAGCTAATTTAACAAGGGGTGTTGCATTGTCAATCTTTTGCTATAGAACTTTCCTACTCTTGTTTTGTTGTTAGTATGTTTTCCATATGTATTGGGATCTTATTACATCTTTTAATGAAATATGAATTTCCTTTATTTATTTGTTGTTTTGAAATCAAGAGATGTCTTAGTATTTTAATGTCATCCATGATTGAATAAATATAATGATAAACATAATTGAACCATATTGTGTGCCATACAAATGTTAAGAGGCAATCATCACCCATTTCAAAACTTTTTTACCCTTATAATTGATTCCATAGATCTATTCAAAACATTGTGACCAATTCAATTTTGTAAAATTAAAAAACCCTTTTCCCAAAATATTTTTGAAAAATTGAATTTAATTTTTTATTTCAGAAATAATTCAATGTTTGCTTAAAACAACGTTTAAACACCTTTTGTAAGGTAGCAAACGAATCATTCAAACAATTTCTATTTTGAGGAGACCAAATAATTTGAACCAGGACATGAAAAAAAAAACTCACGTCCCATGTCTCTTAGGCCATATTTTAACTATATGTATTTGCATATAGTTCAATTTGCTAGTTGTTGATTCATAAAAATACAGTCCCGAACCATTGTAGTGGATGAGGACAAAACTTATTGTTCTCAACCACTTATATTTGAAATGATGAAATATCATCTTCACTGTCCCTTCATATTCTTATAGTATACCCCTTGTGGTTCCTATTTGAGTATGAATAAGTTTTTCTTTCATAAAATGCTAACTAGGATCACACTCAACACTAGAAAGCAAATAAAACTTTAAAGATTAAAACCAAAGAGAGGTTATGAAAAGCTAAAGAGCCCGAGAAATCCAAATACTGGGGGCATGCCCAAATAAAAAAAAAATAACTAAGTCAAGATAAAAAAAAAATAAAGATACCCCACCAAAGCAAATAAAAAGGGGTAAATAAAAAAAATACGATTGAAAGACACAATGATAGTGATTCTTTCATAGTTAAGAGTCATAGCCTGTATTATGTGCCTTTAAAATGCTCTTTTTTATTGTGCAAGCAAGTAACATAGACCAATAAATGTTGTTCTCAAAATCTGAAAGAACTTTCTTTTACAAGAATCATGACATTGCGAACAAAACTACTCGTTATTATTAATGCTGATAAAATAAGTGCGATAAATAAGATATTTTTTTCTCAACAAAACCTCGAGTTTTACGCAAGCCTCTTACTTCTTTTTTATTTTTAAAAGGTCATCTCATCATGTACCTTCACTAATTTCAATATTGCCTAAATAAATATCAGATTATCCTTTTTCTAAAAATTACACCTCCTAGGAATTACAAGAAATTCAAAACAAAATTAATTTAAGCTCACATTTGATAAATTTTTGCTTTCAAAATATAAGAGTTACAATTTCAAGATGTTTATTCAAGCCATGGATAGTCCAACTTTGAGCTAACACTTCTTTTTTAACCTTTACCCTATCAACCATCAACCAATAACCAAAAACACACAAAAGCTCCTAGGAATGACATGTCTTAAGTTTTTGATTAAATAAATACTTTTAAAATTATGTCTTAATGATTTCTTTGCAACAATAAGATCATAATGCATATAATCTATGAGATTTGTAATTTTATTCCAAAACAAGAAATATATTTTCAGAAAAATACATACAATCTATTTTTAATTTAAGATGATTTTTAATTTTTTTATTACAATTTCATCCTTGCGTTTTTTTTATAAAATAAAATATATATTGTTATTGCTGCTATTTTTTTACCTTGCAAGATTTTTTTAGATTGATTTTTTTTATTGTTTCATCTTACAACATTTAATTGGTCGAGTGTCTATCTTTTTAGTAGAATTTGAGTCTAAAATTTTACGGCTTGCGAGTTTAAGAGATTAAACCGGGTTTAAGAAGTTTACTTAGACTTTCTTTTTTTATCTTTTTTTTTTCCATCCTACAATATTTTATTTTTTTTTAAAAATCATTTTCTTTGGGATTTTTCAATTATTTTAAAAATAACTCAAGTTACCTCAAAGTTTTTTTTTTTTTTTTTGTCTTTGTTAGATTTAGCTTTTTAAAGAGATTTTGTCTTTAAATTAAATTAAATGATTGATTTCACCCTTCAATATTTAAATCTTCAAGTGTTGAATTTTTAGGTTGAGTCTGTGTCGAGAAGTTTAATCGTACTTTTTTTTCCTTTATTTAAGTTTATTTATTTTTTATTTCATCCTCTATAACTCTTTTTATTGATTTTCTATGTGATTTTTATGTCTTTTTAAAATAACAAGTGTTGTCTTGAGTTTTCTTCCTGACTTTGTTATATTTATCTTTCTTAAAATGATTTTTTTTAGTTAAATTAATTTTTTTGATTTTATCCTCAAACATTTAATTGGGCGAGTGTTGAGTTTCTTAGTTGAGTCCAGGTCTGCAATTTAATGGGTTACGAGTTTGAGAGATTAACCCGATTTTATAAGGTTCAACCAATCTTGCTTGGTTTTTTTTCTTCTTTCTTATGCTCCTTTTTTTTTTATCAATTTCATCTACCAATATTTTGTTATTTTTTTTCTTTTTATGGGAATTTTTTATTGTTTTGAAAGTAACAAGGGTTAACTTAGATTTTTTTTGTCTTTGTTGAATCTAGCTTTTTTAAAATGAATTTTATTTTTAATTAAATTAAATTAAATTAATTACATGAGTATAAGCACAAGATACTCGCTTTGTGATGTTTTTGTTTTGTTTATTTTTCGAGTCACAGCATGTGCGACCTCTTTTATTACTAATTTCTTAATTCTTTTTACTCCTTTTAAACCATTACTATAGCATGATTATTCTTTTTAATATTGGAAAAAAAATTAACCTGGCTCACATTACCGCGCAGGCCATCTATCTTAGTTAATCCTAAATGTTATCTTAGGTGTCAATGTTCATACCATGACTTAACAATCATTACAATTTGACGAATATACATTCACTTAGACACTTTATTATGCAAGACACCTCTCTCTCTCTCTCTCTCTCTCTCTCTCTCTCTCTCTCTCTCTCTCTCTCTCTCTCTATATATATATATATATATATATATATATATATATATATATATAAAGTTCAAACACTGAATTCTGAAAATTATATAAGTTCAAGCACTTTAACTTATGATAAAATTAAAGATCAAAAACACTTAATAATAATAATAATAAGCACAAAAATCAAAATTAATAACTCAAGTTGTATTTGGTATGAATTTTATAAATTGATTTCAGTTGTTTCTTACTTAGAAAATTAAGTCAGAATTCTGATTTAGTCAAAGTTGAAATTTTTAAATTTTGATTTACGCATTCTAACCCATACCACACTAATTCTTAAAAAAAACATTGATTTAAGTTATTTTTACCAATTATATTTTTTATTTAAAGTTATTTAAACTCATTTTTTCCATAATTATTTATAATAAACAACTTTTGGGTTATGATTTAAAATAAAAAATCATATTTCAGAATCATGTCAAATAAAATCTTTTTCCTTGGCGTGGAAACAACTTCTAAAGAATTTTTCTTTAGAGTTCGTCTGGCATGGCTTTTAAATTATAACTTTTGGTTTTGAGTTATAATTCAAAAGTTGTTTTTTATAAATAACTTGTGATAAAATGATAAAATGGGTTAAAATAATTTTAAGTTAGGAATATGTTTAATAAAATAATATAAAACAACTTTTTAGAAAAAGAAATATAGTATAAGTCGTGATAAAAGTTAAAATTTCCAATCTTTTATTTACAAGTCTTGTAAATTATAGTTATTAAACTCGGCCTGACCCGGCGGGTCGACCCGAGACCCAGTTGACCCGGTAGCTGGACCAATCTGAATTTGTTAAAAGACCGGCCGGTGCAACGATTCGGGCAAACCCGGTCGACCCGGGCGACCTAAGCAAACCCGGGCGAGACTCGGGTGACTCTCCATAACAGATTTGAGATCTTATCTCTGTTTGAATCTTTCTTGCCGCCTCCAACCCCTCCAGCTGCAACGAGCCTTACAATCTTCCTTGCTGGGGGACAAGGCCAGGTGGTGGGAGGAAGCGTGGTGGGAGAGCTTACCACAGCATGTCCAATTATAGTGATTGCAGCATCGTTCACAAACATGGCATATGAGAGGCGGCCTTTAGATGAGGATGACCAATTGCTGATACAGAGTGGTGGAGGGGGTGGAGGTGGTGGGATTGTGGTTGGGAATAATGGTCCTTTTAATGAAACGGGAGTGGCTTCCGGGGGGCTACTTCTTCTTCTTTTTAAAAATGTGAATTTTCTCCTATACCTTTTTTTTTATATTTTTTTAGTTAGTTATTAGCATTTTTTAAAGTGTAGTATATAAATATTAGAAAAGTATTTTATTTTTTCAATGTGAGAATTGAAACCCTTTAGTATATATACTCTATGTTTCCAAGAAAAAAATTATTTTTTCAATGTGGAATTTGAAGCCCTTTAGTATATATACTCTATGTTCACAAGAAAAAAGTTATATTTTTTCAATGTGGAATAAAAAACTTTTTAGTTTAAATACTTCAACTTAAAATGATAACATAATATCTTTCAATGTGGAATTTGAAGTCCTTTAGTATATATACTCTATGTTCACACGAAAGAAGTTATATTTTTTTCAATGTGGGATAAACTTTTTTGATTTAAATACTTCAACTTGAAAACATAAAATAATATCTTTTCAATGTGGGATAAAAAACTTTTTAAAATATTCATTCAAACTTCATTATTTACAACATAAATAACCTATATTCATATGTTTTTTTTTAATTTTTTCATATGAAATATTAAAATTTTAAATATATATTTTTAAATTTTTCCGAGTTAATCCGAGTTGACTCTAATTGACCTATAAAATCCAGGACCCGACTCCTTGACCGGGTGAATACTCGGACTAGTTTGATAACTATGCAGTAAATATCTTTAAAAAAATCAACCAATCGAGGTATTAAATTTCGAAGGCCTGTTTCCTCTCTCTTGTGCTGACAGGCATGTTTCGGTTCAACTTACTTTCGAAAAGTATAGAGCGTAGACAGTTGTCTATATGGATTTCAATGGAGGCCCAATAGGATCAAAGACCTTTAGCCCCCTAGAACTTGGTGGGCCCGTTGCCGACTCTTCAATGTGTAGATTTTTTTGCATTGGCCCAATTGTTCACAGCTATTCTTGAAATTGAAATTGAAACGATTTTATTTGTTTCTTTATTTATCTTTTAGTGAAAGAGTAGAGATTTTGATTATCCGATAAATAACAATCATAGACTTATAGTATGATTAGAACTAATTCTCTATTATAGGTTTCAATTAATAAATAAAATAATTTCACATGATTAAAAAAAAATCTATCTCTGAATTTAATTTATTTTATTTTCTATATGACACTTATCACCTTATCTTATTTCAATTCTTCTCAACTACCATCACAATAAATAACTCTAAAAATCATCTTATTTTCTCAAGACTACATAAGCTACAAAATTGAGAATAAACAATATGATTTACGATTGGGTTTAAAAGAGTGTTTTAATGAGGGATTATAAAGAAAATAGTGATAAAAAAGAGAGAGAGAGATCCAAAATTAGTTTAAACATTAATTTAGCTAGGCCGAGGATATGGAAATATAATCCATGAAGATTTTCTTTGCTATCAAATATAATGGTGATTTTTCTGATACATAATTATAACTAGGATGGTTTTTATGAACCAAAGCTGCCATATAAGGGTATCTCGTCAAGAAAAAGATGGTAAAATGGCAACAATCTTGCTATCTTAAGATGGCTTTAAACACTGTCTAATCTCACAGGGAGAGCAGCTCAGTAACTTCATTGTTGGAGAAGAAGCAAATAATCATAGAGAAACAAATTAAGTCTTCCAAAGTTCTTGCAATAATTATGAACTTCTTACATGCCTCTTGTCCCTGGCTAAAGTTCTGAAATCCAGTCACAGAAGTTTTCATGTCCAAATGAAAGTACACATGCTCTTGAAATCATTTACACATTACCAACACCAAGAGAGAAAGTTACATAGTAGGTGTTCCTTTATGAGCAATGAAGAGCACGAAACTCAAAGCATCCATCCTGGAATGAACCCATGGACTTGCTGGGTGGCATGTGTTGTTGCAGTCATCTGGTCTGAACCAACAGGGTTGTAGCTGTTTTCACCATATGAACAAACAGAAAGAGGATTAGGATATATAGCTGATAAATTGACGAATCAATATTATGGACACTGGCTTAGCCTTGAATAGTTGATTTCAGTACTGATTAGATAATGAACAAATGACAAATTAAGTGATTGAGAGATCTTGAGAAATTTAATGTTTACCCTATTTGCAAAGTGGGATTGCATTCTAAAGCCTGGAATAGCCCCTGAGACTGAGCATGCTGGTGGCCATAGGACATATTTTGCTGATCATCACCTTCCCATGATGGTCGGAGGCTATTTCTTGCACTGATTTCATCCAGCTGCCAAACATTAGAAACATGAAAACAGAAGGCAAATCATATTAGCTACCAAACATGAGTATTTCAGCATGTTAGTATGTCTAGAAAGAGCTCATATAGAATGTCATGTTCTGAAGAATTGAATTGTTGCTAAATTTGACAAGTGGAGTGTGCTAGCCAGAATTTTAGTACATAGAAAAAGCTGAAAGCGAGGAGAATGAGACCAAAGCATAACAGGGAACTCCTGATTCCAGTATAAGTAAAGTATTAAGACAGTATTAAGTGTACTAAACATGGTTTTTTTTTTACACTTTTAGATTGCAAAAGGAAATACTGGTAGCTATTGGAAGCTTTCATGGCTAGCTGAACTTTGCTATCCATTAATCATCGGAAAAAGTGGGGAGTTTGGTTTTAAAGATCACTATATATGGATTCTTAAGGGGAAATGAAAGATTAAATATCCCGATCAGCATGAAAGATGCAAGGCCTTTAAACCATGTTGACGAATAACTCCTGACAATCTTGCAGAAAACAAATTTCTATAAACCTGGAGCTAAAAAGTGCCAACCAGCAAGTCTAGCCACTCATAAAGTATGAAATCAATTTGGATATAGCAAGTTAACACATTACCTTTATTGTCAAACCTCTGTTAGCTTCCAGCAACAGATGTTCCTGTGCTCAAAACACTTTTCAGTTAGCATTCGAAGCAACATAAAGTGAGATACTCTAATTATACCACCACTTTTATATATGTACCTTATTTTGAAGATCAGCAAGTTGGTCGAGCATATACTGGGTCTGCATAGTGGCATGGAATAATAATATTATCAAACACAATGTAGAAGAACTTGTATTTCTTATCAGCAAAAATCAATAAGAAGCATGATATACAAAACACATGCTTTCTCAAGAGATAAGAACAGCAGGTTCTTAACCTATGCAAGCCAAGCCAAGCCAAGAAACAATCTCATAGTTTAACTAACATATACTACAGTAGAATTGCTTGATACAAAATGATCAGCATGAATGCTGATAACAGGTGGAGATCAGGGCAGCAAAGGCATAATTAATCAAGGTAACGTTGATCTTTCCTAACAAACATGGGACCCTTAAATACACTATACAACTAGAACAGGCTGCAGAAACAAATGGCTGAAAGAAAGATAGCCATCTACACCTATCTTTAAGGCCATAAAGGAAAACCATGAAATGAAAGGAGAGAAATAGGGAAAGAAAGCTATTAGTCAACAATAACTGCATAAAAAGAAATCTTAATACAAGCATTAATTGTTAGCTAGAACACCTTTTAGCCCAATCTTCCAAGTAATCTTGTCTTGTTTTCTGGTTCATGTAACTTTAACATCATAGAACATTAATGCAAGAAATTGACACAGAAAATCATTTGGATTGTGAAATGCTAGCATGTGAAATTCGTTGTTCCCTTGACGCTAAAAAGAAACAAGTAACACTAAAAATTAAATTACCTTAGTTGACCGAACTTGGTTCAATGACGACTCTAACTGACGCTCGAGCTGCTCAAGCTCTTTGGTATTCAGAGGTCCGAGGTCCTCTCCAAGAAGGTTCCTGCAGAATTTATCAAGGATAGGAACTGCTTATATTTGATAACAAGGCAGCATCCACTAAAATGTTTACAGTCAGTAAAGAAACTTCAGCTTGAATCACAACATCTTCATGTCATGGTGGAACTAAATATCTTCAAAGTAAAATTTGCTAAATAGAACGATCCAGGATGCTTGCTATTGTGGTTACCTCTGAGTTCGTTGTAGGGCCTCAAATCTTGCTTTCACTTTCAAGTACTCCCTGTAGCTGCTCTGCTACCATACACCCGAATCAGTTGAAAATACAAACCAAGAAATATAACTCAAGTTATTTTAATGCAATAGATGATCGGAACATCACACGTTGATGGCTGCCTTGGTTAGAAAACCATAGCACGCATGAAGTCAGCTTATAATAAAGGCAAAGTGAACTCTTAACCTTAATTCTTCTTCGTTTCTTTATGTACTTAACGCATTCCTATATTGTGCGACTCAACTTGATCTATTTCCTCAACTATCATCAACTATTGAGGACTAATAGATAGTTGATAAATTAGAGTACTAATATCATGATTGCTTGTATTAAGAAGATTCAAGCCTATGCGATTTGGCAAAGCCTTGAAAAAACTGAAGCAACAGACAGCCATTTTCTTTGGCTTGCTTCCCCAATACAACAATACAAATAAATCTTGCGAGTGGCTCGCGCATTTGTTTTTGCGTGAAAGTTATAGGCTAAAGCTTTATCCTCCAAACACCATTTTAGTTAGTGATATTCCCACTGTCAATAATTTGAGGAAATACTTCACTTTTGTTCCTGTTACTTTTGTTTTTAATTTGAGGAAAATACTTCCCGTATATCATAAAATTTGCATAGATTGGTATTTATAGCTAAGAAAATATCTGTAACTTTTATGTCACCATACGTTCAAAGTAGTCAAAGAGCGTAACTCTAAATAAAACCTGTACGTCATTTGTTATTAAAATGTTTCAACAAATGATCATATGTTGTAACAAATTTTGTTAGATTATGAGAAAAGCATAATGAATACTCAATGTATTGTATCTAAAAATAGTATTACCCTGTAGCCATCTACATTGTAGGAAAAAGAATACAACTAAGCTTACCTCGAGCTCCTTGGCTGGTTTATTGACTTCTTCTGCACCATAGCTGCACTTCTGATACCTTTCCAGGGTCTTGAGCATGCTGCAAAAGGGAAAAACATAAAACAAGGCTAATAAAAACAGTCTGATTATCGGAAAAATAGCAAAGCAAAATGGAATTTTGTTCTTATTTTTTATAAAACAAGACCATTGTATTAATCACGAGCTTGAAGGAAAAAAAAAAAAAAAACTTTCCTAGTTAAAAGTAGCAGTCACTAGTAGGTTTTTTTTTCTTCTTGGAAAACTCCATTTATTCAGGTATGGACGAATCGTTCTTTCTATCTATTATTATGGAAAAATAAAAGATATTGATCTCACATGCTAAACTTTCTTTAAGATCAAACAATTTCATCAAATTAAATTTAATTGTATGTATGATAGTATCTATGATACCGGAAATATCAAAAAACCCGATTAGTGAAATTGCTCAGGATTGTACCAAGGCACACACTCAAAAGTAACCTGTCTGTTTCATCATCTGGAAGCCACACAGATGTTTCTTTACCCCTAAATGCAATGTGGGAATCCCTGCAGACAACCCTCCATAAACTGTGATCTCAAAATCTTGATTGATTTCTTTTTAATTTGGTACACATAACTAAACTATTAAAATTAAGCCATTAACCATCTTTCTATGACCTGATTGATTTCCTTCAAGAGATCGAGAGGTGGATTAAATTATAAGATCTGGTGATATTTGATCCATCCACACATTGCAAGACCTCCATGCCCTTCCACGCAGTTGAAAAACTGCATTAATGGTCAAGGTTTATTATGAAATAGGAGTAGCCCGGCCCTGTACGTGATACCTCTATTTTGAGTATATTTTTTAGTTTTTATGGATCCAG
>Ga0325404_1000273_pt1 | contig 51335 bp, 29 predicted proteins | sample PopdelMetagenome_18_FD_205664 | JGI IMG/M metagenome (GOLD analysis project Ga0325404, IMG submission 205664) | Populus deltoides microbial communities from Bellville, Georgia, United States - Xylem-Control-R1 | ecosystem: Host-associated > Plants > Phyllosphere > Stem > Wood/Secondary xylem...
AAAAAAAACAACTACCTAATTTTTAAACCAAGCAGCCAAGCAACGGCGTCTTTAGAGGTAGAAAAGGAAAAGAAGGGCGAGTAGCTATAATTCTTGATAGTTCATCAGAAAAATTGATGTGAGTTGGTGAAAGTTTCTAAATAAGGAAAAAAGGGACAGGTGAGATAAGAAGAGCAGCAAAAGTTCACTAATTGATTGTATCAATTTAACTAAGTTTATTTTATCCATGCCCGAAATTTTAATTAATTCTCATTTTTTAAATGCATGGATGATCGATTAATGAAATTAATTAATTTGGATGAAAGATGGATGGAAGGGTAGTTCTCTCTCCGTCCCCACAAGAAAATCTTTTTTATATAGACGTCCCCAAATTCATGTCTGGTTAAAAAACTGAGTACTAAGATTTATTACTTTACTTTTTTTAAAAAGAAATTGAATTCACTTGTTTTTTTATCTATATATATATATATTAAAAATATAGTAAATAAATTTGATATACTATTTAAAATATTTTCCTAGTAGGTGTGAAAAGTTCAATATAATTCTCTTCACGAGGTGCGAGAAATATTAAAAATATTAGATAAATTAAATAGTAAATCCATTAATGAAGGACAGCAACGGGGAGGAGTTTTTGTAATTAACTGAACAAAGAAAGAAAGCGAAGTTAGTAACCTGATGGCAGAAATTGTACCAGCTTCATTAATTTGAACGGATACACTCCGGTGGTGGTCCCTAGTATATATATAAAAAAAAATCCAAAATTATGACGGGGAATGCGGCTAAATAAGGGAAACGATAGGATTTTATGTGAACAGAAACTTTCCCTGTCCATTCCATTCCCACCACTCCACTGCACTGCCGACCGCAGTCTCTGCCCCCAGTATATATATATATATTTGTCTCTTTCAAAATTACCCTTTCTTTTCTTTTCTTTTTTTTCTTTTTATATGAATTATTATTATAATCAAGCAAGTAGAAGTTAAAACTGCAGCACAAATAAAGTAAAGATTAGATGGCAGCGGATACGCGCATTTTCTTTTTCTTTAAAAAGCTCGCCCTTTCTTTCTTCATCTCTCTCTCTTCAACATTCACAAATTCCGATTCTCTCTCAGGTCAGTTCCATCTTCTAATTAATTTGAATCTGCAACAGCTTTTTTTATCTCTCTCTCTATTCTCGTTTGCATTTTCCGTTCAACTCAGTAGTGAAGTTGATGCTTGTAATTCCTGTCTCCGTGTTATATTCAGCTCTTTGGTTCCTGAGAAACCGAAGGAAAGGTAAGGACAGGAAAGGAAAGGAGATTGTGTTTTGTAGCGTCTGTTTGCTAATAAATAATCGAAGAAAAGGCTAAAGGCTTGACTTGATGACTGTTAGGCTTGTTATTATGGACTCTTTTTTTTTTTTTTTTTTCTTGTATCTTCTTTTATTTTGGAATAAAACTGTTATTTTTCTTTACTTAGCAAACAATCAAACGCAGCGTTTGAGTCAAAAACCTGCTTGAAGAAACACCAGATCGCTTGCTTCGGGTAAATTTGAGCTTAGCCTAAAAATTGCGTGTTAATTTAGCTACTTATGTAAATTTTGAAGGCATTGAGGTCATAACAGAGACAGAGACAATCCATGATTTGGAGCGGAATTAGCTATGCCTGCTTACAGATTTGTACTTGTTTCAGAGATGTGTTGAGGCCTTTGTGCTGTGGCAATGTAGCTTGAGATTGCTTTACTGCCATGACACTAATAAAAAAAAATGTTAGGATGAAACTATTCTGTTTCATTTTAGGCCTTCAGATCACTTCGTTTTCTTATGGCATTCATATCTTTAGAAGATTGTGGCACTGTACGGGATGCAGCTATAGTGACTAATGCTGTTGATTATCATACTATGATTAGTGATCTCTTTCATTAACTGGTTAATAATTTGTCTCTTACAAAGATAAAATACTTTCCCATTTATTTCCCCTAGTAATGCTTAACATTTTTTCTGCAGTTTGATTTCTCTAGCGGTCTTGGTTCTTGTATCCGGATCAATAGTAGAAAATGCCGGATATCCAGTTGGGTGCTCACACTGTAAAATCCCATGGAATCCAAATTGCGAGGACACATATGCATGATTGGTTAATTCTATTGCTTCTCGTGGTTATTGAGGTCGTTTTGAACGTTATAGAACCATTTCACCGCTTTGTTGGAAAGGATATGCTGACAGACCTGTCATACCCACTGCAGGGCAATACTGTTCCTGTTTGGGCTGTTCCAGTATGTTTCAGCTTTAACAAATATATTTTACAAAAGAGAAATTATTTTTCGATATTCAATTATATGACAATTTTGTTAAAGAATGCTCTCCCTCTCATAACAGATTGTTGCAATATTGCTGCCCATGGCTATCATTCTCGTGTATTATTTCATAAGAAGGAATGTCTACGATATGCACCATGCCATTCTGGGTATCTCTTGTTCTCTCTGAGTTTTTTCTTTTTGAAAATCTTGCATCTGTTGTTTCTATATTACTATTCTGATTGCCAACACCAGATGGATTAATGAATATCCAGGCCTTCTGTTTTCTGTGCTCATCACTGGAGTTATAACTGATGCAATTAAAGATGCTGTTGGTCGACCTCGTCCAGACTTCTTTTGGCGATGTTTCCCTGATGGAAAAGGGGTATGCTGTCCCATTAATTAACTTCCTTGATATTTTTCTTAATATTTTGTTGGTCCAAAGTTTCTGCAAGCGAGTTCTTGCTTTTGTTTGTATTTGTACTCAGTCAACATGCATGTGTTGCATGTCCAGGTGTTTCACCCTGTCACAAGCGATGTTATGTGTACTGGAGTGAAGAGTGTCATCAAGGAAGGTCATAAAAGCTTCCCAAGTGGACATACTTCTTGTAAGTAGGTCCATTACTTTGAGGGCAATGATTTTCAAATTATGGAATCTACCACCTATCCTTTTTGTTCCAAGTCATATGCTCTTGAGAATGGTGTTTTCCTATGATCTCTTTGCCTCCAACTGCGAACACTTCGTGGTGCTGTCTATTACTATTTCTACCGCAACATTTAAACTCCCCTGCCTGAGATGTACTGTATAGATTAAAGTGTTGCTTGCGTTTAAATTCCCTATAGGTTAATGTTCCGTTTAATTTGCTAGCATACAATGATGAATTTTTGAATGCACAATAAATTGTGGAGATTGATAATTAGCCTGCATTCTGTTGTTCGCTAGAAAACTGAGTGAATTTCTACTAAAAACATTTGCTGTCAAAATGAATTATTATTCCGATGTTTGGCTCTGTTCTACAAAATAAGCAGGAGAATGTTTTTGCATTCATCTATTCAAGTTCTTCAACATATTCCTTATTACCGTGTTATCATTTTTTTGGTGGTAGTAATGGTCTGTTCATGTTATGCTGCCAAGTGTTACGCTTGCTTTTACTTCCTCAGGGCTGAAGTACCAATATGTAAGCTTGGGACATGTAAACCACCACCCTTTAAGCTCTGAAAATTATCTTATTTAGCATAACATAGTTATGAAGCAATGTTCTCTGCATTTCATCAAATGAAATGGTTTGGAGACAAAAATACATATTCTTTTGACTACCATTTTGGGCTGTTTGGGACACAAGTGAAGAATTCCTTATTTGCATGAATTCAGTCCATCAAATGTGTTCCATTATGAATAATTAAGTGCCAACATCTGCTTTTTGGATTATGGGTACATTTATTTTGTGTGTTTGTGCGTACATGCATCTTTATGTTTGGAAGCTACTTGCAAAAATTCTACCATTTTAAGGTAGCAACTGCTTAGCATAACGAAAAATAACTCTGCTAAGGGAAATTTTAACTGTTGATATGCAGGGTCCTTTGCAGGTCTTGGGTTCCTGGCCTTGTACTTGTCTGGGAAAGTCAGAGTGTTTGACCGCAGGGGCCATGTTGCAAAGCTTTGTATTGTTTTCCTTCCATTGCTTGTTGCTGCTTTGGTAGCAGTTTCTCGGGTTGATGACTACTGGCATCATTGGCAAGATGTATTTGCTGGGGCCCTTATAGGTCTGTTCATCTAGGATTTCATTGGTATTGCTTCAATTCCCAACTTGTTATAGTGAAACCTTTATCATTTCTTTGTTACCTTTTTGTGCAGGGCTAACAGTTGCTTCATTTTGCTACTTGCAATTCTTCCCACCCCCATATGATGTCGATGGTATATTATTCTTTATTCATCTTCACAGTGCTTCTTTACAATCTGTTGTCTGCATTCTCTACAACCATTTTCTTTATATATTTGGAGTTATGATTTCATCATTTAAGAATTGACACTCAGCAATGCATTTTATAGACATGCTAAGAACTTGTGGCAAGGTTTGTGCTTTGATTTACTTGAAAAAAAAAGAGTACAGCAACAAGGCTGTTGGGTTCTTAGATGTTGGCTGTGTCCTGTAATTTTGGTCATGGAAATTTGTAATATGCACTATCTAGCCTATAGAGATTAGAATGTTAAGGTCGAGGCTTTCTTTTTGGATGTTTCTGTGTAAGTTGAAGAAAGACATCCAGAGCCTCATAGTTTTAGTAAGAGATCTGAACCTTTTCTTCCCCTATGTTTGGTTAAAATTTTGTTTATAGCAACCAGGCATCATTCCTTGTATATATTTAGTGCCTGAGGTCTCTCAACAAATCTGGTCTCTAATTTTCAGGATGTCTGAAATATTAGAGTTTTGTCTGAATTCAAACCAGAAGCAGCAATTGCATTAATTTGTCATGAAACAGATGCTTTATAGGCCTGGATTTATAAAATCCTGAATTCCTAACTATCGTCCTTTCTAAAGGTGTTAGAGTGTCTTTTTCCCTGCTGTATATTAGAGTGGCAATACCTGCCATGTGCTTTTTTCCCCTTCGATTCGACATCTTGTTTCTTGCGATCTATCACAAAGTATGTGCCTGTGCACATGCATTATGTTGTTTAATAGCAAGATCGTTTCCTCTTTGCTTTCCAGTGCTCTTATTGTGAGATTCAGCTATCAACTCTCATGATGTATTTGGAAGCCCTTGTCCATCTTCAGAGAAATAAAGAGACTTGCTTGTGACTGTACAGTAAAATAAAGAGAAAAACAGGAATACTATTCACTTTTTAATAAGAGGCTGAAATGTTGAAAGCATTTCCTTAGTTTCCTGTATCCAGCACAACTCACTTGATGAAATCATGATACAAAGTCATGTCTGTTTCTCATAACTTTGAATCTGGTTGTACAGTGAAGACTTGCTGGTGGTGACAACACTCATTGTTTAGACTCTTGCTGTCTACTGCCTTACTGGGTCACAGCAAGAGCCTATTTGAATGTTCGCGCAGCATCAAAAGTGCATGCTATACATTTTGTATTAGTAGTTGAAACTGTCTGGCAGGAATTTCTCATGTCATTTATTGAATGTGGCAGGCTGGGGACCTCACGCATATTTCCAGATGCTGGCAGAGTCTCGAAATGGAGCTGAGTCATCCAATAACATCAACTGTTTCAACGCGCAGCAATCAGAACTTGAGAGTGTATATATTGATTCTCAACATGGAACTGAAACTTCAAGAGTCAATACTCGGGACACTAGGCCAATGCTGGAGGGAGCATATAGTGAGAGGAGGCACTAGCTTCAGACTTTGATTGTAAAGTAAGTAGGGATAGCACCCGTCCGAAGAGTGTCAGGTTCAATGTTTCAGTGTTAGAGCTTTGGCTTTCCATATCTTAAACTAGCTTGTTTGATTCTGATTTTGGTTCAACTCTCAGCAACACCCCCTTGTTTCGTTGAACGGCATCGTTTAGATGTACATGGCATGTGTTATGTTCGGCAAGAGAATTGCTTTATTTTTTCCCTGTCTGTTAGCGTAGCAACTTTTGTGAAGCGTGGGCCTCTTGTGTTTCTCAAAATAATACTGATATGAGAGAGAGAAACAAGGCATTTATATGAAACGAACGATGGGTCGTGGAAGCATACAGGAGAAACTGAAATCACCCTGCTAATTTCTTGCGAGTGCATTAGCGTTTTACCTGAGTTGGATGATAGAGAGAGCGTTCAAGGTCAGCGCGAGGCCCTTGGTCTAATTCTTGGGGGAGGTCAAGAAACATCAATTATATTTTTTTTATTAATTTACTAAAAAAATCTCTAACATAATCAAATTAGTAGCATATTAATTAGACCCTAAAAAGAAAGGCATTGAACAAGACAATGCCACGGTGCGTCCAAATTAGGCAAGAATACATTATATTGATCCATATTTCTCTCTTTTTGAACGAGGAATATATTTGTCTTTTTTATCCTTCAGATTTTGCTAGGTCAGAAATTCTGTATTTGACCAGACATGGAACATAAAGAACGCAGCTCGCATGAACTGTTCATCCTGGCTGCGTTTACTTGGAAAATATAGATAAATAGAAGAAAGAAGCCTCTCTATAAAGCCTCTCTCACAATATCTTCCCCTTGCAAATCTCTCTCTCTTTCATTCTTTATCATATAGTAGCAGAAAAAATGGAGATCATTTCTAGTGCATGCTATGAGAACGTGAAGAGGTACTGGAGAAGGAACAGATACCAAAGACTCAATGGTGCAAGTAAAAGAAAGCTGAAAATCGCAAGGCTTGGTTCAGGGCGGCGCTGGAAACTAAGAGCAGTCCCTAAGTTGCACATGGAAATTGCTTCACCAATAAAACTTCTGGCAAAGTTTCATGATGCTTATATCGATATGATGCTTCGGTTGGCAACCAACATAGGCAGCTTGAACAACAAAGGCTTCTTTAGGGGGAAGAAAGTTGCCAAAGATCAACACATTTCAATGGTATCTTCAGGTGATGAAGTTGACAGCAGGCTGCTTCTGGAAATTTACAAGAAATTGGCTGCTTCTCGTGACATGAGTGATTTTTGAAGCAATAAGTTTGCGCCCCTATTTTTTTTTTTAAATGTTTTATTTTCCTTGTGCCCACTCGTTATTATATACTTGTTGTTTAATTGTACATATTGATACCTTTCAGACTAAAGTTCATGAGAGTAACAAAGTCCGAAGTTGTGGAATTGTGTATATAAACATTGAAACCCTAATCCCAATTAAGCGGAACTAATTCAAAATAAATATCCTTTAACTTTTAGTCTCCCATTTCTCCTGATGATTTGGGAGGCAAGAAATTGACAAGATATCATGTGCTTAGAGAATCTTGTATAGTTTAAGAAATTGACAAGATTCTCTAAGCACATGATATCTTGTCAATTTCTCTCTCTCTCTCTCTCTCTCTCTCTCTCTCTCTCTCTCTATATATATATATATATATATATATATATAAATATATATATATATATAGTTTAGCATCTGTTTTCCTGCGACAAGAAAGAGGCAACTTGTTTTGGGGGTTAATTACAGATAGAGTCTTCACTGACCATGTCTCGAACATTGACGTTACAATTATTTCCCTTTTAACATTTGAGTAATGTTTTTATTAATTGGTTGGAGATAACATTTTATTAATTATAAGTTAAAAAAATGGAGGGTGGAAGCACTCCAATGCGTCGAAGAAACAAGCCCCATGCCACCAACACCAACCCTCCAGGCAAACAAGAGTAAAAACCCATTGTTATTAATTATTAATGATATTTCAATAAAATTAAAGAAATTGTGGTAAGAAATAGGTCGAAGCATTTTGGACGAAATTCTCGATCGAGGAAATCAACTGGTGACGCGCATTTCCTCTACAGAGATGTGAATGCATGAGGAAATCAACTGGTGACGCGCCTTTCCTCTACAGAGATGTGAATGCATGAGGCCCATTTGGACAGAGATTTGACATTTTAAGAAAAGTTCGAAAGGAAAACGGGATACCAACCTGCTTTTTTCTTCCCCCTCACAGCTGGTACACAATCATCACGTCATAATGTGGACCAGATATTGTATCTAATATTTTTAAATTCTGGTTTGGACCGGATTGTTTAACATTAGATCGGAGCTGCTTTCTCTCTCTCTCTCTCTCTCTCTCTCTCTCTCTCGAACAATTTGGGTTAAAAGGTAAGCTTTTAAAATGATTTAAGGTTCGAACAATTCCAAAATCAATGGAAAAAAGTTACTGTGGCATGCTATGAGTGGATCGTGAAGAAAATAAAAGGCGTCTTAACTGGTATGAAATTTCGGGGATATTTTGTGGAAAGGTATTCATATATTTTATTGAATTTGAATAAAATTCAATCATTAACACAATTAAAATATTTCGGGGATATTTTGTGGAAAGGTATTCATATATTTTATTGAATTTGAATAAAATTCAATCATTAACACAATTAAAATATTTCGGGGATATTTTGTGGAAAGGTATGCATATGTTTAACTTTAGATGGTCAGTTAAAGACATTTTTATCAAGGGGCTCCACATGTGGTCCGTCTTGATATTTTTTTATAAAAAAATCATCTATGAACATGATCGGCAAACGGTAGGACTCCAACCTGGGATCGCACGCCTCATTTTTTAATTTTCAAGAGTACCGGTCATTACTTATTTTAGATATTTTGTGAAAAAATCTTAAACGTGCAGCTCAAAACTACGACCAGCTTGGCCCAAGTTTCCGCTTTGAGCTATCAATATTAATCAACGATTCCTGCCTGACACGTGTCTAAACTTCCTGCTCTTCCATGCCGTCTTAGAATTTTCGTCTATAGCGACTACCTGGCCCGTTTTCACATTTTCCCGCTACCACTGCACTGCCATTTTGTACGATACATAATAGAAGTTCCTCGATGGTTATATATATATATATATATATATATATATATAAAATTTATTTGACCCATGCGCTGCTATGAGTTGTAATTTTTTATTCAAAAAAAACTCTAGATATAAATGTTAATTTTTTTTAAAAATAAAGTATATAAAAAAAATATTCATGTAAGTATTTAGTCAAATAAATCAATAATTATTTATTTAAATAAATACAAAAAATTGCTAATTATAACAAAAAAAACTAGAAAAACTGAGAGATAGATGTAGGCCAATATATTTAATATCTTAATATGGGTTATTTATCCGGCCGTGTCTAATAAATTTATTTATGAAAATCAATATGTAATAAAAATCGATACACACATAGAATTTATTGAAAAAAACTAAAGGAAAAAAAATCTATGCAAAACTGCACATATTAAAACTATTGTTAAAAAATAAATGTTTTTATTTTTAAAATTAAGTTCAATCTATATAAAATATAAAAAAATTATAGATAAATCACATTAACTTCGTAAAAAAATTATAACACAAAAAATTATAATTACATGAATAAGGATGAGAATCAAGATAAAAAATAAATCAGAGGATATAAAAAAATAACATTAAATTAATAAATTGAAAAGAAAAAAACTTTAAGAAAATAAAAAAATAAAACTAAATTGAAAAAAAAATAAAATAACATGAATTTTATTTTTTTTAAATAGAATAACAACTCCAAACAATCCTTTCATTTCATGATTGGATGATGTCCTGGAAATGACTCAAAATTTTGTTGAAAGGATGAAATCGACGTTACACTAACAATTCAATATAATATCTCTATATCCACAGTAAAAGCTACCAGAAAATAGCAAGAAATTTTATATTTTTGTTAATAGAATATACGTAGCCAGTAAGAAAAATAAAAAAAAATACAAACTATTATTCACATGTGCTAACTAAAGATAGATATTTTAGCACAAGTTTGTTTGCAAACGTGCTAAATCTCTTGGCATTGTAGATTTTCTTTTGAGTAAATTTCAATATTTCTTTTTGAACCGGAGTAAATCTTGATTTCCTCCCCTGATATATGCTTTGTTCAGTTTTTCCCCCGAATTTAGTTTTTTTTATTAACCCCCCCCCTGAGTTTTTAAAATTATCTTAATTATATCCTTTATTCAGACTCCTTGTTAACGATTTTGATGTTGCTTGCCAACCAAAAGATGGCATCTAAATTTAAATCTTATACTATAAACATTTTTTTTATATTTCTCTCTTGTAATCTCCTAGCCCTTGTTATCCATATTAAAAAAAATAAAAAAAAAATAACATAGATAGCCTGTTGGCACCTACATCAAAGTCACAAAGGCTCATCTCTATTTATCTAGTCGTTGAAGAAGGATGTTGAAGATGGAGAGGAGGGGAGGCGGCAGTTATTTCGTCAATTGTTTTAATAGAAGTTGAGAAAAAGGATGTGATTGAGATGTATTTGAATACTTAGGGGTGAAGATCGCTACAAAAATTAGTTTTGAAGGAAAAATGTTGAGAAAACATAAATTCGTGGGTAGATAAATAAAATTCACAACTTCAGTTTTAAGAAGAATTGAACACGTGATTTTGCGCGTCGACTAATGGCGCCATTGCAGGATTTCTGGGCACAGTCCCAGGTTCAAGTTCCCACTCTCTCCGTAAATGGCAGACCTTTCAAAGCAAGGGAAACTAAAGGTTAGTTTGTTTCGTGGCTGTGGTTATATTTTAATTAAAATATAGTTGTAGTTGTTTGGTAACAAAAAAAAAATATATATATAGTTTATTGTGTATGAACTTCATATATTTTTTTAGTCTGTGATGCAAAAAAAAAAAGATAATATTTTACTGTTTTGTGTTTACTGTGCATGCTAATTGTACTATACTGAACAATACAATCAGCATGAACAGTATATATAAATATATTATTAATGTGAAACGTGCAATTCACTTGCACTGTTTACGTGAATAGTTTTTTTTCAAGTGTGTTAATTTTTTAATATTTTAAAAAAAACTAATTTAGATTAAATTAAATTCACTTGCACTATGATGTTAACAATATTTTTTTTCCCAAAAAATTAGTGTAAAATGAATTAAATTTACTCGTATTGTAATATTAATTTTATACCTGATATTTTATCTAATTTTATTACACGTATAAAAACTATAGTTCTTATCGAATGAATTTTGTACGTAATGGAATTATAAATTATTTAATAGAATAATAAAAAATATTTTATATAAAGTATTATTTATTTCATGATGTAATAGGAATAAATAATTCTACAATATTTAAATTTAAAACCATCAATATCAATATATATATTTTAAATTATTTTATAACCTTAATTTCAAAAGCATTGTTAACCAAACACATTAAGAGTATGTTTGGTATTGCGGTAGTTGTGCTGGTTGTGGTTTGAAAAAAGTTATTTTATAAAAAGTACTTTAGTTGAGGTTGGTTTGAAAAAATAGGTGTTTGGTTAAAACTGTGATTGAAATTGAGGTTAAAGAAAAAATAGTTTAATGTGTTTGATTAAAAATGCTTTTGAAATTAAGGTTATAAAATAATTTTAAAAAATATATATTAATATTGATGGTTTTAAATTTAAATATTGTATAATTAATTACTCCTATTACATCATGAAATAAATGATACTTTATATAAAATATTTTTTATTATTTCATTAAATTATTTATAATTCCATTACGTACAAAATTTATCCGATAAGAACTACAGTTTTCATAATATTTTGAGCATGTAATAAAATTAGATAAAATATTATCAGGTATAAAATTGATATTATAGTGCGAGTGAATTTAATTCACCATATACTAGTTTTTCAGAAAAAAAATATTGTTCACATCATAGTGCAAATGAATTTAATTTACTCTAAACTAGTTTTTTTTTAAATATTAATATAAAAAAAGTGCGTGAACAGTGCAATTCACTCTTGAACAGTGCAAGAGAATTGCACTGTTCATTATTTTTCAAGTGAACAGTACAAATCTCTTGCACTGTTCATGTTAATTAAAATTAGCGCAAACAGTGTGCACAAAGCAGCAAAATGCTGCTTCTTCTTTTCCTGCGTCTTGGACATGAAAAAACGTAGAACCCATACACAGTAAAATGTGTTTTTTTGTTTACCAAACGGGTTGCATCTGCGTCTTAAACAAAAAACAGACGCAACCTCATTACCAAACGAGTTTTAAACTACTTTTTTTCATCAATTTCAACCACAATTTTAACCAAACATCTATTTTTTCAAACCAACCTCAATTAAAAGTACTTTTTATAAAATAATTTTTTTCAAATTATAACCATAACAGCTACCGCAATACCAAACACATAATAAAAAACGAATATAAGGAAACGACGGTGCCATGCCGCTACTGACTAATCGAAATACGTTGAAGAAAAATAAAAAAGACAATTCAATTATTATTTTATTTTATTTTTCTGGGTGCATGCACCTAATAAAATCATGGATGATGATGATCTGCTAGACATGAGAAAGTTCATCCATTTGACATCTTAACCTCCGGACAAGGAAAGCCTTGCGAATCAGAATCCAAGATTCACTTCCATTTTTTTATGGCTAAAATTATTCTATTTCTTTAATTAGCACATTTAACAAGCGACGTGTACAAAAACTATACTCAGCATCACGTACATGACACCAATCAAAAGAAGACAGTGAGATGGCGAGGCAAAAAGCGTTGAAACAGAATATTATATTCGGAGAATCTAAACTAGCCCTTGATTTATTAAATTATTACCAGCTAAGTCTCAAATCTCATGATTTAATGAATCTTGTCCAAAGACATCAAAAGAAGACAGTGAGATGACAATGTACATTTACTGCTAGTAATAATTAATAGATCCTATCTAATTTGCACGAGCTCGTTAATTAAATATTTCCATTCACAGCATCGAAATAACTCTAACATGCCTCGAAGCACAATTTTAGCTACAGAGTAAAATTTCCTTTCTATAAAGGCTAGTGAAGCGAAGGGGAAAAAACAAGATCTTTTAATGGATGGAGGGTTGATCTTACTCAAATTTAATAGATATTGTCAAATGTTGATTATGTTCGGAGAGAAATCGACAAAGTAAAGAAGTTTGGAATCTAACTGATGAGGAGGTAATATGTGAGGGGCTAGATTTAAGTTTGACCGTTAAATTTTGGTGGGAAATGAAAGCCTGGGACGTAGCCGTCATTTCCAACTGGAGAGACGTGCTCCAAATATAGCTGAAAGCTGCGATCCAAAATAAAAGTCATCGGTCTACGATCCAGAATGGTAGTGGAGATACTGATTTTTAGTTTTAACTATATTTAACAATAAAAATATTGCTTGAATCAAAGACAGAGCAAGCAAATATAAAATATAGACACACTGTGGACTCCAAGAAAGGAAGACAGAGAGTTTCCGGGAGTGAGATTGGTCAGTTTGGTTGCAAAACCAATCAATCTCTTCATCTCTCTTCATCCTCCCCCCTCCCCCTCTCTGATCTTTCTTTGCAAGTTTAAATATGGGTCTTCCGACACATACAGCTCAAAACGGCAACGGTTCCCTTGACACAGGCAATGCCCGTCTCAAAGAGCTTGGCTACAAACAAGAGCTTAAGCGTGACCTCTCGTAAATCTCTCAGGAACCCTTTTCGTATTTCTTGTTTTATGTTTAAAAGCTTTCTTGCCAACCCTGTCCTTCTGATAAACTTATAATGAATCGGTCCGATATGGTTAAAAAATTGCAGGGTGTTTTCGAATTTTGCGTTTTCGTTTTCGATCATATCAGTGTTGACTGGTATAACCACGCTTTACAATACTGGACTCAATTTTGGAGGGCCAGTTTCATTGCAATATGGATGGTTCATAGCTGGTGGGTTCACCATGATTGTTGGGTTATCCATGGCTGAAATTTGCTCTTCTTATCCAACTTCTGGTGGTCTCTACTATTGGAGTGCAAAGCTTGCTGGTCCTAATTGGGCACCCTTTGCATCTTGGATAACAGGCTGGTAATCTTTCTTGTTTACTATTGTTTTTTTGGTTCTTAATTTATCTTGCTAGCTTCAAATTTGATTGTGGTTTAGAATTCTGTGGTTTTGCATTCACAATTTATTTGCCTTTGTTTCTCATGACCTTATTGTTGTAATCACCAAGATGGTTAATCCTCTGGGTGCGAAACTTTTTAGGCTGTGCAAAATTCCCTTCAGGGACAGTTTCAGAATCTTTTCTATTTGTAACTGTAGGCACCACATATAGGTTAGTGTTTTTTACATTATAGGCCGCAGAGACGAAGTTTCTTGAAATTGTACGCTGAGCTTCACTCGTTATACTGCAATTTGAATTGGTTTATCAGTCATTGCAGCCTTGGAGTCAGAGTAATATTGTGATGATCCCGAAAGGATCACAATATTATGATGTTCTGAAATATAGTAGATGGCTTCTGAGTGATTGTAATTTGAAAATTTTTAGCCACCGAAGAAAGAAAGAAATGGTAATGCAATAAAATGTAGGTTTCACAATGGCCTTCAACTTGGTGAAAGTGAACGTAAGTAAAACACCTGCAAGATACAAACATACACCACACTTGAAACTTCAGTCAACGAACCGTAGTCAGTGCTCTTATTCTGTCTCGAGCAGATTCTTCAGTGAAGTGTGGAATGAGAAGAATGAGAATTGGATATCTAGAATTCACTTGTTTTCAGTTTTCACCAGGTTATTCTTTTGAGTTCAAAACCTCAAATCACTGATATAATTATGTGACCTGCTTTGGTCTTGTAAGGAAAGTTAGATACGTAGCTTTTACAACCGACCACTTTTACAAAGTTGGTCTTCCCTTAGGACGTGTTCTGATGCAGTAAATCGTCTCTCTTTTTTTTCAGGTTCAACATTGTTGGTCAGGTACAGCTAAGAATTTGCACTCGATTTTGATTGCCTTCAATATCCACTGTTATAAGCTCTAACCACTTAAAGTACACTCTTATTTTCAGTGGGCTGTTACAACCAGTGTAGATTTCTCACTTGCACAGCTGATTCAGGTTATCATTCTCCTTAGCACAGGTGGAAAAAATGGTGGTGGATATCAAGCATCAAAATATGTAGTTATTGCTATACATGGAGGAATTTTACTCCTGCATGCTGCGCTAAATAGTCTTCCCATATCAGTCTTATCTTTCTTCGGGCAGCTGGCTGCTGCCTGGAATCTTGCAGGTACGAAGAATTATGGCTACAGTTTCTCTTTTCCCTCTTAAGCCAACCACTTCTTAAAATTTTTACTGAATCTCTACACTTTTAGGTGTTCTTGTTCTTATGATTCTCATTCCCCTTGTTGCAACGGAGAGGGCTAGTGCCAAGTTTGTGTTTACACACTTCAACACTGATAATGGGGATGGAATCAATAGCAAAGCTTACATTTTCGTTCTGGGACTTCTGATGAGTCAGTATACCCTCACCGGGTATGATGCATCTGCTCATATGGTATGTTGCATTGTTCTTTGAATTAGGTGGAGTCTAATTCCTATGAACTACAGTCCTGGAAATTTCAGATTTTACATTACTTCTCCACATATAAGTTTGATTGTTTACAAACGCAACAGTGAAACCATAAACATTCAGTTTGTTGAAATCACTTAACCCCTTTTTCAAAAATTACGAGTTCACATGATTATTTACTTGCATAATAGCTAGTGCATTGGTTTGTTGTCTTCCCTTCTCCCTTCTCTTATGATTTATGGATAATTGGAGGAATGAAACTATATAATCTCTTCTCTTTTTTTCCCTTAAACTGTTATTTCTAGACAGAGGAAACTAAGAACGCTGATAAGAATGGACCAAAAGGAATAATTAGCGCCATCGGGATATCGGTTATATTTGGATGGTTTTACATAATTGGTATCACCTTTGCGGTTACCAACATCTCTTCTCTCTTGAGTGAAGATAATGATGCTGGTGGTTATGCCATTGCTGAAATATTTTACCAAGCTTTTAAGGGAAGATATGGCAATGGGGTTGGGGGAATTATTTGTCTGGGAGTGGTTGCTGTTGCCATATTTTTCTGTGGCATGAGTTCAGTTACAAGCAACTCTAGGTAATCTCACTTGTTTGATATCCCATGTTATCTGAAACTTCTGATGAGTTTACAATTCTTACTTGGTTTCTGACTAATCTTTGAATATTCATTCTCAGGATGGTTTATGCGTTTTCTAGAGATGGAGCCATGCCACTCTCATCACTTTGGCACAAAGTGAACAATCAGGAGGTTCCCATAAATGCCGTTTGGCTCTCTGCGGTCATATCTTTCTGCATGGCATTGACGGTATTCCATTTTCATTATTTTCAGTTTGCTGTATTTGTTGTGCTTTCTAAACTTCGTGCCAAAAGATTTCCTCATTGCAATCGTCCTATAGAGTTTGTGCTAGTTCCCAGTAATAATATATCTCTGTTCTGTTTTCTGCAAATTCAATATATCTGGCTTTCCTAATATAAATGCGCCTAAGAAATTTTATTCAAGAGCTGGCATCATATTTGCATTGTACACCACATTTAGGGATGACTGTCTTATTTACTCGCACTTTTAATTGCCAATGAATCTAAGACATTGTTAAATGAAAAACTTTTTGGTTGAGTAGAGTTAAGCATGCCAGTTTTGCTGTTTGCCAAGGCACACTTTTGCATTTAGCCCCTAATGTCCGCATGCATTCAACTTAACTTCTTTCTATAACTGCTAACTGTGCGCCTCCCCCTTGTTTGCTCTTTATCTTCTGCAGTATCTCGGAAGCGAGGTGGCTTTTCAGGCCATGGTATCTATAGCTACTATTGGACTGTACATTGCTTACGCCCTACCCATATTCTTCCGGGTGACTTTGGCACGCAAGTCCTTTATTCCGGGACCATTCAATTTGGGTCGCTATGGTGTCCTGGTTGGTTGGATTGCAGTCCTTTGGGTAGCAACCATCTCAATCCTCTTCTCATTGCCTGTAACCTACCCCATCACTAACGAGACACTCAATTACACTCCCGTCGCTGTTGGTGGTTTGTTAATCCTTACCATCTCTTCTTGGATCTTGTGGGCTCGTCATTGGTTCAAAGGTCCTATAACCAATGTAGAAAGCTAAATATGCACAGAGTGATATTTTCATTTATTAGAAATATTATTTTTTATCTTGCATGTATATACTACGTGTCAAAGAAAGATACGTTTGAAGGAATGAAATTGAACTGGTTCTAACGAGGATACTCATCCTATCATGAAGGAAGAAACCTTGATCAGATTCACAAGGGAATAAGATTTCGCAGTTGACAGCAGATTAGCAAGTTGATGTAGATTCAGAAAGTCCATTTGAACACTGCTCAAACGAGTTAGAAGTTAGAAAATGGTTAAATTTACTTCCCGTATAATTGTCTGATCAATCCGGTGCACTTACAGAAGAAATCAAGAAATTGTGGCAAACAATTAATAATGTGTTTGTTATTTGTCTTCTGCAACTTCTTTTTTTTTTTAATGTCAAAGATAGATGAATACAGTTGTTATAAGATCAAATGTATGGCGATGTTTTGAATCATGGTGATGTATTTAATTGCAAAAGTCTACCATTAGAAAAAAGTCAGGAAATTGAATCAAAAGCAGTTTATTTCTATTCTCGATTGGATTCTAGATTCTAGATAATAAAGAAAGGATATTTTACCCACTGTCAGCTTCACTGCAATGGACTTTCCTGAGCTAAGTGAATGGCTATTGAAAAGAAAACAGGGGAAGCATGAAAAAGGAAAAGGATACATGCACATACACTATAAATTTAATTCGATGACAGGTTGTGTTGGAAGCTATAGTGCCTGCAACATCTTAGGTCTACTGATAGAATTATCATTTTTCGCAAAACATACCTGCATCCGTTAGTCCTCCCGTTCTTGGCGTCTGATTATGTGTTTGAGAATATGGTTAAGTTCTAAGCTTTAAAACTTTGAGATAATTGTCCAGAGCTGTTTTGATAAGAACAAGCAATAGAATGTTGAATTTTATCCAGAAAAGAGAAAATCAAGTTGTCTGATCATGAAATTTGCTTTGTGTCATCTTCGAGAGTGAAATATATTATAATTGTTTTATATACATTCTCTTTCAAGAAGATTGTCTCTTGATCTAAATTCAAAGTCTCTTCATTGTTTAACATTAGTATATGATCTCCAGGTTCACCCAGGACTAGAATTAGAAAAACAAAGCAAATGGTCAAGAAAATGTTTCTCATGTCCTGGCTTAAAGCTTGCCAATGTTTAAGCTACATGGATTTTTCTTTTTGATTTTCCGGTAGGCGCCGTGTATCTACAGATAATAAACTGACTCATAGCATGCCTTGTTTTTGCTCTAGTTTTTTTTCAATTTTATGCCACTATTCTCTGCCTCTGGTGGGAACTGCTTCAATTCTTTAGTTTTATGTATTATTGAAGAAGCTACAGGCAGTACAGAAAGTAGACTGGCCTATATTTCAATCATGAAAAATAGGTTGCACTTGGTTATAGATAGAATTACAATGCGTTGTCTATGTTTATTGTTAAAGAAATATTTTAATCCAATAACTTAAACTGTTAATAAAGTTTCAGAATATGTTTTATATTATTTTCTAACACATCTCCTCAAGTGAAAATCCTTTAAATTTAAAACTTGTATGCGCTTACGTTACCTTATGCTTAATTTTTATCAAAAAAATAAAAATGATGAGATTTGAACTTGTGACCGCTTGATTATAAAAGCTCTGATACCTTGTTAAAGAACTATCTCAACCTAATAACTTAAATTGTTAAATAAATCTCAAAATATAATTTATATTATTCTCCAATACTTATCAGATCTTATCATTTATGCAGCTTATTCATCCCAAGCATCAGAAGCAAAATACAATACTTGCAAAATATACTCTATAGCAGCACAATTGCTCTTATTTTTTATTTTAAACCTCTTAATAGATAAGCTTTTGAAAGGAAACTTAAAAGGAGTTCAATTATTTTCATACACGAGGACTCCTCAGACTAAGTTGAAACAGGTGTTTAGTCTTGTTGAGACTCCGTCCGAGGTCTTTACTACGGAAAGTAAACTGTCTTCTAGCTGCAATAACAGTGAAATTTTCGATTTTTTTGAAGCTTCAAACCATCTTCAACCGCGATTGTTGGCCTTTATCCACTTCCCAATGTTATAAGGTCCTACAAGCACTGAAATTGAATTTTTGAGAGTTACAGGATGCATTGTTTGCCAAGAACAAAACAAAAAACCAATAACACCATTTGATGTAAAAGAACATTCATACATGTAAGAAAAATATTTTACTGCTTTCTATCAGTTGTTAGATTGGTCCAGTGACAAAGTTGTGGTTCACGAATATTTACACATACCCTCATGGTTGTGGGCTGTCGTTCTCAAGTAAAATTTCTGAGAGTGAATCAAGGTAGCGAGCAACCTCATCTGGGCATGGTTCATCAGTTAAACCTTTGGAGTTGACAGGTTCTTCCTCAAGCAAATTCAGCATATCAGTAAAATTTGACAGGGACTGACTTTGATTTAATGAACAGGAAGGAGGAAGGAGGACCTGTGACTGCTGTGGCATCCAGCTCTTGAATCACTTCATTCAAGTTTTTCATAAACTCATCCGTATTGATTAGGTTGTCTGGATTGGGATTTAAAACTTTGGGATCCAGATTTCGGTTCTCGTCAGTGGAGATTGTTGGGATTGCATCATGCACATTTCCTGAAGTAGGATTTGGAGGTGTTATACAATCCATCTTTCGATTCCTACCAGTGGAGATAGTTGCTAACTTGATTGATTTGGCAACTTTCTCTATGGTGAAATGTTCTCCCCCATACCCCTGTTTCCCTCCTTTTGATGTCCAAGCAGACATCAGTGGAGCCTTGTTCCTGTTTCCTGAAAGGCGGGAAAAAAAGACATCTTGATTAACATCCATCTTCAAGATCTCAGATTTTTCTCCTGAAATTTAAAGGAAACAGCACATTTAAAATTCTCGTGATAAGAGAAAAACACTTTGGAGACTATATGCTGCGTTCCATTTTTAATCATGCTGATGGTATGTGAAATCTTCCTGATTTGTTGAATCAATCACACATAATTAACTGCAATATTATCCATATTACCTTCAATTCCGTAGTCAGAACCTTGATTTCCTACTTGACCCCTCACTGGCACTGTCTTGAGAAGTAAAACTCCAGTTCGGCTATTAAAAGGGGAAGGTTCGTTCAATGGGGATGAATCGGCGATGGCATGGTCATAAATACGCCGTATTTGAGCTTTGTATTTCTGAAATGAAAAACATGTGAGGCCGACAGCATTATGCTAAAAAGCTGGGAGTGTTGTATATTGAATCATTAAAGGAAAAGGTGCTTATAAGAAAATGAAGCACAGACAAGTTCAGCATTTTTTTCTCATCACATAGATGCTTATCTTTCTAAGTTGTTCCTATAAATTTCATAGATTGCCTTCTCAAAATGAGAAATAATTTCAAACCGAATATTCAACCTGGTGAAAAGAAGTTACGAAGAAAAAACCTCATGAAGAAGATTAATATTACGGAATAACCATTGCAGTCTCAAAAATATGAATCAAGCTTAGTACTAAAAGTTTAAAAGATACTTATTTAATTACCTGCAGACGGCTGGAAACCTGGCGTTGCGACAAACAGGGCACATTCATCTTCTCTAGTATTTTTTCCGGACGAGCTTCTGTATCCAAAAGCAAACATGAAATACATGTTAGTGCTTCATGTATGGTGAAGTAGACTAAAATCTATGAGAAGGTAAAATTTACTCTCATCCCCTAAAGCACTGATGGCTGACATAAATTTCAACTGAAGGTCCTGATTCCAAATGAGACGGGGTCTTTTTTCTGTGGAGCTGTCAGTAGTAGTATAGTTCTTGAACCTTTCTGTCCCTTCACCCTTGTTGCATTCAATTTCTTTTTGTTTCTACAGATTAATTTTTGTACCACTGGAAATTATTTCTGAGTTAGCTTCAACTCTTCTTTCCTTGTTTCGACGCCATTCATCACCATCAGTCGGCCTCTTTGATCCACTTTGCTGTTGGCTTCTAGTGATTACTGACTCGTCTTGTTTTTGGATTTCTGCTAGCACTGACATTTCAATGGCCGTACTTTCTGCATCTTTAGTGAAATTTTCCTTCATCACGGCAACTTGTTCACTCCATTTTTCCTCCCTCGTGTCTTCAACTGAGTCATTGGCTGGTTATAGTTATTGATACGATGCAAGACTTGAGCATCAACTTGCTTATCTTTATTATCTTCAGAATTATTAGCATTAGGGATGATCATTTGCTGATCATTAATATTGCCATTCAAGATTATTTCCCCTTCAATTTTCATACTCTTACCCTTAGGATCAGCCTTCATCTGTAGACGACTGGCACCATCTTCCTCGACTTCCACTTCAAGACCAGCCATCGTCTGTTGACGATTGGTGGCATCCAAGTCTTCAAAGCCAACAACTTGACCGTTTCCCTTTGAACTAGGCGCAGTATCATTTTGATAGCCAGCTGCTCCATCCAAGACAATTCCGTCGGGAACTTCAGTCTCTCCACCTTCATCTTTTACTACTATGCCTTGAGATATCTTGCTAATATTCACCTTCACTCGACATATCGTTGTCTTCTCAAAAACATATTGCCACAGGTATTTGAGATCATACAAAGATATCGGTTTATCAAGACACAAAGATGCCCCTGCTTTCATCGCCTTGCATGCAGTGCTCACACTTCTTTCTGAGGATATTGCTGCGTGGCACTAACAAAGTTAGAGAGGAGAAAAAAAAGGCTAATTAATTCATGAGAAGAATATTTAATTTGAGGACTCTAAATATCAAAACGAAAAATGTATTAACAATCTTTTTAAACAATTAATTTTCTTCTCATGCACGTCTATTATTTAACTATATATTGAATATTTCTCATTATTATTTTATTTTTAAATTTTAGTTTGCAAGATTAATAAACTCAAATATTTATTGAACTAATAAATTATAAATATTTGAAATTCGAATTTAAATTATTTTATATAAAGTTTGGTAATAATTAAAATAGTAAATTTTCCTATTTTCAAAGTATATAAAATATTTATAATTTTACTAAAATAAAAATTAAGAAAGTGAAACTAAATTGTCATTCAATATATGATAGTTAATATTTATAAGATATAAATCCCATATATATAATTTAATGAGTTTTAATGTAGTTATATATTTTTTAAAATTTTTTTGTTTGATTTGATTATTTAAAAATATTTTTAGAGTTTTGATTATCAAAATAAAGTGTCAATAAATCCGAATGTTTTAAAAAAATAAATGAAAGATTAATTTAGTCCAACCCGAATAAAAAACTCATTGATTTCTTTAAAAAAAATAGTTAAAATAATATTATTTATATATATATATATATTTAAAAAAATCAGGATTGATTCTCACAACCTGTGATTGGGATTTTATCCATGTTAACCTCTAAATTGAGTTTAAAACTATAATAATTACTATTTTTATTTTTATATGTTTTAATTTGACAAATTTAAAATTAAAAGTTTTTTATAGAAATACTTTAAAAGCAAAACATAATAAGTATTGTCTCTAAAAACATATCATCTATATAATTTATATTTTAAAAATATAAAAATTTACTTCATAATTATATAAAAATATATTTATTTTTATTTTTTTAATCATATACATTTTTATCTTCTCTTTTACCTTTTAAATTATAAAAATAACCACACACTATCTTGTACTTTTAAGCAAAAGAAAAGACTGTCAGCAACATTGGAAATCATTTTTTATTTTCATCGCAAGGAGATGTATAAAGTTGACAATAAAAAATAGCAGAAAAATATTCTTAACACAAAACAAAAGTAAAGGCGCGTGCATGAAGCAATTATGCTACGGAACGGATAATGAGTTTAGTTAATGTTGAATGAATACAAATAGGCCAGTCCATTTCTGTTGAGTAGAGCCCATTAAGATTGCAGGCAGCCCGAATTAAATTGACCAAACCCAGCCCAACTTATATCCAGTAAACCGCCTCAGCACGCGGCTGTCACCAAGTCAAATTTCCTTGTCCATCCATCCTCATCATCGTCACTCCCTGTAAAACCAATCAAATCAAACCAAAACTAAAATCCTCACTTGGCCGTTGGGCAGGAAAGAGCTTTTTGATTTTGAGTATTACTACTAATGGCGCGTCTCTCTCGTTCCAAATTCTGATTTTAAAGCTTAAACGAATAGCTAGGGTTTCTTTAGCTCTAATAATTTTTCATTTGTTTGAAATTGCAGGCTGATTCCGTTGAAGATCTTGATTCTCTATTTGATTACCGTCGCGTGCAGCCTATCACAATCCTTGATGGTTTCTTCTAAATACTCTCTACCTTCGTTTCTTTCTTTAATTCCCTATTTGGTTGATTGATGGTAGAAAGAAAGCTGAATTTGGCTTGGTTTTTTCCATGGCAGAGGACGACGACGACGACGAATATGATAAGCCACCAGTTCCTTCTACTAAAAAAAGGAAGATTTCCAAGCATAACGTGGAGGTTTTTTTCCTTCTCATCTCTTCTTTTTTCCACATTGTCAGTTATGTGTGTTTTGATTAGAGAAATTGAGTGATGATGGTGTGCCTTTCTATTCTTTATATATATATATATATATATATATATATATATATATTAGATTGTTGGCGGTGATCGTGAAACAAGCCAAGTGACTAATGACGATGAGGATTGGCTACTTCCTCCTCCCAAGGACTCCAGTGAGTCCCCGAAGCAGATTGATGAGGACTCAACTATTAAAGAGCTGAGGTATGAGTTTCATTGTTTGTTTAAAGAGTTTGACTTGTTTGTTTAATTTTAAATGTTAAATATATTTCCTTGTTGATTAATAATCTTTCCCGTGTTTGATTTCTGCGCACGCTAATGCCACTGTGACTTGTAAAGCATGTTAAATAGATCTTTCTGTTTAAATAATTTAATGTTTAAGAGTTATGAGTTCTGGTTCATGATTGTTTGTTGTTAACTATTAAAGGGAAAAAAAAATTTGCTGAACAATTTATGACAACTCAAGATCATTTAGAGATTAGATCCGGAGAGGCATTTAGTGGCGCTGAGTTAGGGAGAGCTCACTTTAATTGATTGGTGAATACACACATAACATACACACGCGTGCATGATAAGCATGCTGTGAATGCTACTTTGATACCAAGGTTTAGTTCTCAGTGTTTTCTGGTGGCAATGTTGAGGTTTCTATCTTCTGAGAGCATACTGCACTTAGATTTACTTAAATTTGCTTTCACAAGGTATGTGCAATTGGCTTTTATGGCATTGTGAGAGAATGCCAAAGAGAATACATTTGCAATGAAGATCACTATTATGAAATTGAGAAAATTGAATCTTGCCTGTTCTTGACTTTTTTCCAGTTCGTTAATTTTCAATTAAGTCTTTGTGTAGTTAATTAAGATTTACTACATGAGAAATTAATGATAGAAATTATTTTTTTTTATAGCAATTGCAACTTCTATTGGCATTAAATTTAATCCCTTTGTTCAATCTATTGGCATGCTATACTATCGTTTATATTAGTTCTGAACTGAGCGTGATCATCTCCTTGATGGAGATGCGCAACAGCATTTTTTTTCATTTATCTGGGTTTGGCCATTCAGTTCATTTCATTCGTTGCTGATGGTTTTTGAGATGAAACTCAATATTTCAATTTTCTAATGTTTAAAACCAAGACAACCAAAATTCATATAAAAAGAATAAAATAACCAAACTGAACTAATTGTTTTTTTTTTTGTTCTTTTTGCTATCTAACATGATTTCCTGGAATGGTGATGACTGATAATAATTCAAATATAATCTCAGGTCTGCAACAGCAACCTTTACTTACAACTAAAATTGAGCTCCTCTTCTCACAGCTTGTAATAGCTCAAATTTTAGGTTATAGAACCAAGTATTCAATTCTCTCTGTTTGTTCTAGTGACAAGGACCTTGTTCATAAGGGTGGGAAAACAAGGAAGATTTTGAAAAACTTACTGTTAGAAAAGGCAATCAATTTTAGCCATTAGCGATGCCAGTTATTAGGCCTCTGACTTCATGTGGAAAAAAAGGCCACTGGTATAGCAGCAGCCCAATTTTAGTGATGCCCTGCTAAACACTTTTGGCTTCCTTTGAGTTCATATTTTTCATGCACTCCCACTACATTATTGATCTCCAACAACTCATGTGAAAGGCTGTCTTTAAATTTTCAGAACATTGTACCATGTACTCATCCTGAGCAATTTTAACTTCCTCTATTTATTGACACATCACAATTTCAAACTTATTTGTAATGGAATAAGATTTTCATGTATCCTGTCATCTTTTCGTCTTTTTTTTTTAATGTAACTACAATATTTGAAATCACGCCTTTAGTGGTCCTTTAAATTATTGCAATGGCTGTTATTTCAAGCATATCACCTGTTCTTTTATGGAAAGCCCATTCCACAGACAAGTTTTTGCCCTTCCTCTTTTCTTTCATTCTTTTCAAAATTTTACATTTTTCTTGCTCCCTTATTGGCACCCACCTCACTTTTCCACCAAATTTGTTGATTTTTATAATTTCACCTAGATCAAGATTGATGCTTGAAATATTTACTTCAAAAGCTAATATCAAGGCAGTTGTTTTGTGAAGATTTGAGGTAAATATCTCCTCTTTTTTTTGTACTACTGTGAAATTTAAGCAATACGCAAGTTAAGCCTCCTCATACTCATGGCCCTATAATCTCCTCAGTTGATAACTTGATATGTTGTGAAAGTGTTTCGTTATCTTCTAGTGTTCCCATTTTATATGAACCTTTGGTTTAGAATTTTATTTCAACCATACATGTAGGTTAAGGAAGCAGGAGCTAAAAGCTTTGACAAATAAAGAGTGTTTGTTTCAATATCTGGAGTCACCAAACAGACAAAGTGATTCAGTGCAGGCTGATCTGGAGTCTGGGGCCGAGCAACCATCAAAGCCTCATCATGAAAGAGCTAAAATAGTTATTTCAATTCAAGACAAGGATGAAGTCAAACAATTTCGTGTGTACAAGGTACATATATCTAAAGTTTAGGCTTTGTTTATAAAACTGATTGTTTCATGTAGCCACGATAAAATTATTCATGCAAACCACAGAATAAAATGGAGAGTGCATGATAAGATTATTAACTTCTCTAAATTTGATGGTAGGAAATAACAGGAAAAAAAAAAACATTTATGGACATCCCCTTGTGGGAAGTTGTCGAGTAACATCTACAGTGCATAACACCTGGAAGATTTAAAGGCAAATATGCAACTAGAGTTGCCATGAACCTCAAAAGAAAACCAGTGATGAACAGCAGTCTCACTGTCCAGGTGAAACATAAGATGCTAGTGTTGGAAGTGGTAAACTTTGTAGCGTATTAGCATTTTCTATTAGTGCCTTGCTTGCTGAGTGTAATATGTGCAAAGTCATCTTTGCTTTGGATATTCCTCTTCCCCGTTTCTAATGAATGGCATTGAATTTCTTTTGTAGATTGAAGCTTGGGTTAGGATATTGTCATCTCAAACACATATCTCATGCAAAGACATTCAATTTTAAATAAGGTTTTCAACAGATCATTTGGAAAGTCATCACTGGTCATTTTACATAGACTTTGTTCTGTGTAAGATGTTGGCCTCAATTATTCATTAATTTAGGAGTGCAAGTGCCCTTGATGATGAAGTCATCTTAATTATCATTCTGGATATTTTAACAAAATCCTTTTCTATGTGTACTTTGTAATGTATGCCATTTGTATGTTACAAGAGGTGAAACATGTATAATCAACGGTATAAACTATGTTTGAAGTTCACTATTTTGACAGGATGAAAAGTTTGAGCGGCTCTTCAAACGGTATGCTGATAAAGTTAAGCTTGGAATTGAGAGCCTAGTTTTTATGTTTGATGGGGACAAAATCAATCTGACAGCCACCCCTGATAGTCTTGGAATGGACGATGAGGACATTATTGAAGTTCTTGCAAAGAAAAGCTGACTAACATGCCCTCTAATGAAATTTTGATATGTAATTGTGAGTTATCAATACTTTTGTTTGGGTTAAAGCATCGAATTTTTACGTTTGTGAATACCAAAACACTCATTTTTGGGGTTTGTTGGGATGATACAGCAAACTCTACTGTATGCTTGTATTAAAATTGATTAGAACTATTAGAGAGAAAATTGGTGTTTCTAATAGCAGCGAGGCTTGTAACTGCTACAATCGAGGTTGTAAATGACTTGCTAGATTGAGTTTGTAGATGTTCAATGAATGCATGATTGCTTTCCTATGCTCCTTTTCCTTTCTCTCTCTCTCTTAGAATATGGTGCTTTCCTTGCCTGCAGCATATCCTTACTTGTCTGTGCACTATATTGCAGCTTATTGTTTCTTCGCTTTAATGCAGGCGCGTTACCTTCTAGCAGTTCAATTGTTCAGAATTCTTGCTATAAAATGTTTTGAAGTTTTGTGGAATGAAATCTTTTTCCTTGTTGTTTGGTGCTGCGTTCCGAACATGAATTGGTGAAAATTTAATTTTTTTAATATTTTTGTATTGTATTTAATATATTGATATAAAAAATAATTTTGAAAAAATAAAAAATATATTATTTTAATATATTTTCAAATAAAAATTATTTTAAAAAACATCAAATTTTTTTTCCTCCCGTTAAAAAGAACTGTACGGGAAACTGCTTTAACTGAACTTTTCCAAGTTGGATTCGATGCCTTTTTTTGTCTGCTGTCTTTACCTCCTCGTGGGGGGACCCAAACTGAGGCGGTTCAGTTTGTTTCCGTTGGTTGACTTTGTGTTATGGGTAATAAGCCATAAACGATGTTTTTTTTTTCTAGTTTTCATTATGCATTGTTTTTTTTTTTATTATTATTCCTTTTCTAAAAAAAAAAAAAAGTTAAAGTGAGAATGGCATCCATAAATATTTCAGGTGTAAAATACGTGTAAAGTCCGAACTATGTTATTTCTTAACCAAAACTACTTTTTTTTTTAATAAACAAGTTATGTGCTAAACATATCTTGTTATAAATTTATTTTTTTATTTAATATTTAAAATTAATGTGTAATATATTTAAAATTAATATTTAAAAATAAAAAACTACATTATGAAAAATCCTTGTTTGTCCATAAAAAACTTGACCCAATTCTCTCAGTTTTTTTTAGGTTTTGTTTAGTATTATGGCATAATAATATTTATTTTTAAAAAATTAATTTTAAATTATTCTGATACGTTGATTTTAAAAATAAATTTTAAAAAATAAAAAAAATATTATTTTAATGTATTTTTTTAAAAAAAATACTTTAAAAACCATCCCTCTTGATTAACCAAATTGAATTTTATGCCTTTTCATTTTGACTGTAATCAAACAAAAACTGTATGCCTAATAAATTCAATAAAATTACTGTCTCCATTCACAATTCAGTGTTTGCGATTCTCTAACTGATTAAAAAAATATAAGTAAGAGGGTGTTCACAAATCTTTCATTTAATTTGGTAAAAGAAAACAGATGAATAAAACCAAATAAAGAACGAAACCACGTGTCGATTTCCACGTCAGCAAAAAGTTCACCTCTCGTGCTTACACGTCAGCTGAAAAAGGTAACGAAGAACAATAGGGGAAAAGCGAGCTGGACTGGACGAGACTAGTCTCCATTCTTCCAGAGAAACTAGGACGACAGAAAAGCTTCGATCTTCACCTTTTGCTTGAATGCTGTTTACAGATAATCACCACAATAGCATAGAATTCATGGTGCTTCCTTTTTCAGTAGTTAACAACATTAAAAAGGATGACTACATGTGACTAGAAAATGATCCTAGATTGCTGTTTGAAATTAACCTCTTGACTTTTTTGTTAATTAACTTTTGCAGTTGTGGTCTAAAAATATGCAAGACCTTGGGGTTTGTGAAGACTTATTTTCCATTATGATTTTAACATACCGGATGTTGATAAAAGAATTTGCAACTTTGAAGAACTGTTTGGGGGCGATCTAGATCCAATCGGAGCATTTCTTGATGAGAATGATTTGCCATGCTCTACTGTTGAGAAGGATATGCCTCTCGAGAAATCCAACAACAGAGATGGAAGAGCAAGGAAGGTATGGTTTTGACACTTTGATTTATGAGAAGAAAATGCCAGTTGTCAAATACAAAGTGCACACTGTGGTTAACACAGTTGGGAAAGTAAACCATACAGAAAATATTTGTTGCGGAAATAAGAAGAATTTGCACACGATTAAAACCGAGTTACTGGCATTTTCTTCAAAGGTGTGAGCAGTGTGTAGAGAGCAGATTCTTGCCTTTAGATTTCAGATAGTATCGTATATCTTTAAATTTCGGAGAAATAACAGTTCTAGTTTCTTAAATCCTTATGTGAGTGAAGGGATCAATTCTGAACTATGTACATTGGGAGTCCCTAATGTTGAAGCATACATCACTAATGATGAAGCATCATGCCCGAGAAAATGCAATGATGAGGTACAAAGAGAAGAAAAGGGCTCGAATGTAAGTATATACACTTCTGTTTATTTTTAGAATGCTTCTGCCGTGATTTTATAATAAGTATCATGGATTTTATTTCTGAGGATCCCAGTCAAAAACTGCTGTTTCTTGGTTGATCAGCAACAATATCATTTCCAGTTAGTCGTATATTTTCTATGGTCAATGACTTAGTGTAACTTCTGGTACATGGCCACCTTCAGTAAACCAGAGAACAATGCTATCAAATTAGTATCAAGGTCTGAAGGTCATGAGTCAGAATGGTCCAAATGATCAAATTTTATTGCCAGTACCAATATCAAATTGAAAAGGGCATAAGCAAGAGATCTAGTTCATGGCACTAGGAGCACTGAAGAAATGTTGCAAATGCCGAATTCCGCCCTTCTAGTATCTTATTAATGATAATAATAGAAAAAAAGGGGGTACATCTATTAAGATTGAATTTAAGCCCTTTTTGTGTGGTGCTCGGATTCTTTGACATCTTTGGTGTTAATTTTATCTATTTATTTAGGTTATTTCTTGTATACATTGATTAGATCCCAGGGAACAATCAGTCATGAACACAGGAAAGCTATTTGGACTGCCCTTTACTTTCCTCAGGATGAACATTAATTTCAAATGACCAATCAATAAGGTGACCGTTGCTTTATATTGTTCAAACACACTGAATGAGCGCGTTAGGGGTGTTTTAATTAAATCATCTAGTCCGTGGGACAAAGATAATGGAGCCTTGGTCTGATTTCATTGGCAGCGACCACTGAGTGCCTTCTCGCACACATAAACCTTGTATTTGGGACTGAACCTGTGTTTAATTTATTTATAACCTTCAGGCTAAATTCACGAGTAAATAATATGTATCTTTTGATTATGTTCTCTTACGATGTCTATGTTTTTCTTTTTCCAGGCACGACAAACAAATTCGATATGCTCCTAGGAAGCCTAAGAGTGATGTACGGAAGCGAGGAAATGGTTGGTAAGTAATGCCAGAGGGCTGTGGCTCTGCTATGGTCGATGTAAAAATCTTAGGTGAGATAAATTTATTTATTTGAAGAAATAAACTAGAACTGGTGTTGGGAAATACGTGTTCATGAGCGTGGCGATGGGATCGTCTCATAGCATCTGGTAAAAAATAGTGACTTGATAATCGTTCACTTTTCCATGAATAAATGATATGGGTCCAAATTTATACACGCAGAGATTATATGGATATACAGTTTGATTGCATATCATCCAAATTGGAGTAAATCTCCCGCCTCCTAGCTTAACATCTCTCGTTTTGGTCATGTATGGAATTTGATTCTAAATTTCTTTGAGCCATGCTAGGCAATCAACTTAACCTACAGGCTAGAACAGCACATTTTATTTTCAAGTTGTTCGTTTGAAAACAATTGAGGAACTGATAGATGTCGAGTCTTCTTCCATTTCCACAGTCAGTTTCTTAAGAGAGAAAAAAAATGAGAAGTGAAATGTTTTGCTGTGATTTAGAAAGGCCAACTGGCCAAGCGGATGGTAGTTGGAAGCTGCAATCAACTCTAGCAAGCGAAATGCCTAACGAGGTCCACTCGGAGGTTTGAACTGTAAAATTAGGTCTGGCTGGTCTTCTTGCCCTTTAGCCCACACCTAGCTAGCCGAAATCTTCTTTCTTGTGCATGGTTAAGATCGAAAGCCAAGGTCTGCCGAGTTACATGAAGCGCCTTACCCTGTTTCTTTTTTAACTGCTGCAATACCTTTATGCATATGTGTGGGTGGAAAGTTATTGAATATTGATAAGAACTGCCCTACTCACTTGGTCAGCTGCAATTGTCTAGAACATTCCGGTCAATCCAAGATGGGATCTCTCGATATATATTTCAGCTATGACCCATCGAACATTTTAATTAAAAATACTCTGAACCAAAGTCATACAATAGAAATAACTCATATGGCATAGTTGGTGTTCCAGCTTATACGATCCATCAAATATTATTTTCTAATAAATGAAATATATATAGTTCAAGCCCATCTACTGTTAATCCTAGCCCTCGAACAATATTTCATATCAAGGATTGCACTAGCTCTAGGGATCAAAGGGCGGTTTCCACAGCTTGAACATGGTAGTTATAAACAATAGTTGCAGCAGCAGCCTCCATCACACTAAAGACCATCCCTTCCCTGGACAAATCCTAGGTCCTGCATTGAAGCCGAAGAACTTGGACGATCTTTCACATTTAAGCTCTCCTTTCTCATTGATCCATCCTTCCATTTGCTTATCCTGACATAACAACAAAAATATTTGGATTTACGTGGTGGCCACATGGAAGGATGTTAGCTCTAACTGGAGTCCTTCTCTGGAAAGGAACAGGTAGGTACTATAGCCTTTAGTGTTTTCACATAAGGTAGCATGGAGGTAAACCAGTTTATTTTTGGATACTTTTTATTTTTGTGTTTTAAAAGTGTTTTTGAAAAAAATTAATTTTATTTTTATTTTTATTTTGCTTTAAATTAATATTTTTTTGATGTTTTTAGATCATTTTAATATGCTGATATCAAAAATAATTTTTTAAAAATAAAAAATATTATTTTGATATATTTTCAAGTGAAAAGCACTTTGAAAAGCAACTAGAACCACACTCTTAAACAAGTTAGTATAGCCATTTTTAACCTTCGTTCACTGAGAAATTATTGTCAAGCTCCTAATTAGATTTTAAAATTATAATACTAACTATTTTTAATTTTACATTGACCCAAATCAATCAGGTCAACCTTTTTTAATAGAATTAGATAAACTTGTCTTGTCTCTTTTAGTGGAACAGAAACATCTCTACTAGAATAGTATTTTACAAGATAAAAATTGATTTAGTTTTTAGAGAGATTTTTCTAACTATATTTGAGAGTGTAAAAGCTTCTGTTTTTAAATGCTTTTTAAAATATTTGCCTTGAAAAAAATAACAAATTGATGATTTTTAGTGTTTTTTTAATGATTTTAATATTTAAATAAAAAAATATAAAAAATCATTTTACTATAATTAAAAAAAAGCAAATTTCACCCAAAAAAAAATAAAAATACCAAACAATCAATCACGGAGCAAAAAGAGAAAGCGGAGCTGTGGTGTTGGAAGGCCAAATCTTACCTAGATTGACAAACGGTCATGGATGAATAGTTTTGGATTCTGATGACCAAAACAAACAAAATAATCAGAAGAATTGGATTGCATAATATCAACTGCTAGCTACTGTTAAGAAATATATTTATTTCTTTTATTTTATTTATTAAAAATAAAATAGTATTTTTAGTTTAGCCTATATATATATATATATATTTTTTTTTTAGATTAAATTTTTTTTTCAAAATATTGTAATTAATAAAAATCCTAGTTTTTTTATATTTATATTTATTTTCTGTTAATTTAAATTCTTTTAACAACGTGGGTAGTACTTGGAAACGCTAACCAACTAGTGTTTTTTAAAAACTAATTTTTTTATATTTTGAATATGCTAATTTAAAAAATAATTTTTAAAATATAAAAAAATATTATTTTAATATAAAAAACATTTTTAAAAATAATAATAACAACATTCTCAAACAAACCGAGAGAATCACAGGTAACGTTGCCAGACTGTAATGAAATCAGAAGAGGAACACATGTACGTGTCATGTCATATCACAAAGGCCAAGGTTATACTGGGAAAACTAAAGGAAAAAGGAAATTAATAGCGTAGCTACCTTAACAACCACGACATTAACAAGGAGGTTTCCAACCTCCCAACTTTCATTTGTGGGATAGCTTTGGGATATATATATATATATATATATATATATATATATATATTTCCAACCGCTTTGATTTTGCATTAGATTTTGATGAATTATTGGATAAAAGAGGTAATTATAGTTGTGATAAAGAAGCAAGGTCTTCTTTTAACTAAAAAAAAACATGATGATTTTTTTTTCCGTCTGCCTGTAAGGCGACTAGACAAACTGAATTCGCTGCCACACCGCCACCCTTCCCTTCCCTTCAATTAACTTCAAAACCAAGCGATTTTATAATCGAATGCCATCTCTAACCGCAACGTCACCTGCTTGCTGTCTTAAGTTAGCTGTTTAAATCACCTTTTTGTCACACTGTAACCAAACTCAAAATCATGAAAATAAAAGCACAAAATTTGATTTTATGGCTATCAGATTATGTTGCAACTTACGAATTAGCCCTTTATTCCTGCCTAGTTTGCCACCTTTCTTGCTTGATGGGTGGACCCACCTTAAAAATCAGAGAGGCTACTGCGGGGGGTCCATCAGGTACTGTTTAGGATAGTATACATCACGTTACGGATAAATACGATCACAAAAAAAAAATTAATTTATTTTGTTTAATAAAATCAAGAGACAGAGAAACTCAAAATAAATAAAAAATAAAAAAATAAAACAAAAGACAAAGATATAACTATGTTCGAACTGATAAACAAGACAGTATTTCTCTATGCATCATGTTCGATCGCTGATTGATATATATATATATATATATATATATATATATATATATATATATATATATATATATATTCCAGCTTGATATGTATTATTTCACCCTCAATGATACCTTGACGATAGGTCATACTGTATATTACTGGCCATAATGGGAAGTAGCATTGACTTATTGAGATATGGTATACTACCATGAATATTTACAACAAGAAATGATTTTTGTATTTTTACATCTTAAAAAATAATAATTAAATATTATTATTTTTACTTTAGTTTATATTATTGAATTAATAATAGTATAATAACACCATTTATAAAACCTGATTAGTCTCGTGAGTTGTCTTGAGGTATGGACAACTTGGGGCCTTGATCAAACTGAATTTAAAAAAAAAATAGAGGAAAAATTAGCTTATTCTAACATGTTTAAAAACTTGGGTCGACTCGCAACTCGATTAATCCGAGGTTAAATTAAATCAAAATCTAATAAAAAAGCTTATTCATTTTTATTTTAAAAAAAATTAAAATAATATTATTCTATTTTTTAAAAATAAATATTAACCCAGATCACTCTCAGATCATGTCTTAAATTAATAGAATTAAGTTTTAAAAATATAATAATAATTAACTTTATATTCACGAGAATAAACATCAAATATTTATCCAATAGATATAAACATCAGATATGAGCCTATTTGAAAATATAGTTAGTTATTTTTTAAAATATTTTTTATTTAAAAATATATTAAAATAATATTTTTTATATTTTAAAAATTATTTTTAATATCAATATATTAAAATAATTTATTAATGAAAAGACAATTACCATTAACGAACAAGTACACTGGGAAAAGAGCAACAGAAGGGAGCTTAATTTAAATTGAAATAACTAAAACACCCTTAAGAAATTACAAGGAGAGCCGTCCTTTTCCGCTGGCAAAATGGTAAAAAGAGAGGCAAATTCTGTTAGAAAGAAAGGAATGTTTGTTGGATGGGGAACGATTTTAATAAAGAAATTTGCATCCTCTCTTTCCCTCCAATCTTCTCTCTCTATAAAATAAAACCCTCCTTTCTCTCGCTCTTCATCCGGGTGCTTCTCCCCTCCCTTCTCTCCCCCGTTCAGATTCGCATTCTTTATATTAATTTTCCGATCATTGTTTAAGCATGTTTCATTGTTGATGATTTTCATTTCTTGAATAACAAGTTTCTGTAATTCCTTTTTTTTTCTTCTATGATAATTAATTGTATCATGTTCTTTTATTTTGTGGGTTTCGGTCATAATAGTATCGCAGAAATTTCCACCTGCCCTGTTTTTCGTTGATGATTGATTAAGTTCTATTGGTGAAGAATTATAGTAGGAAATACTAGAAATAGTAGTAGTAATTTCAATTGACCATTGAGTATAATTTAAAAAAATTTCTTCGTGTTTAATTTCTAATTTAAACTGGGAATATTTCTCAACGAGAGTTTTATATTTATATAGAGAGAGGGAATTCTTCAGAAAGGAAACGCAAAAAGACACCTCCTCCACTTTAAACAGCGGAATCGCCACCACCACCGCAACAAAGTTCCGGGACTACCATCTAAACGACGTCGCTTACAACTCCGATATCTTCCCCCTCTCTCAAGCCTCCCACTCAATAGACAACTCTCGCTTCATAATGCGACACCAGGACCTAATAAACCGAAGCGCACTCTGCCTCGCGCGCCTCCGTGAAGTAACCGTCGAAATGGAGTGTCTCCGCCAAGACAACGCCGATCTTCGATCTATCAATCGCGAGCTCAACAATCAACTCAGCGTCCTTATCCAAGCCTCACTCCACAAACACTACAACGACTCTACAAGGACGCCGTTTGACATTGATATTGGTTTCCACAATTTGTGCAACATCAGCAGCGGAGGAGGTGGAGGTCATGACATGTGCGAAGAGGATGAAAGTCCGACGAGCGTCATGGAGGCAGGGGGCGATGACCAGGAGAGGATTTCGCTGCCTAAGAGTATTTCAGTGAGGTCTAATAGCTACTCGAAGAGGAACCAGGAGCAGGCGGCTAGTGCTAGCTTGACTAGGGCCATCACTCGGCTGAGAACACCGAGTCCACTCAATACCGCGGTAATTACTAATTATTCCTTATGAGATCTGTCTCTTCGACTATGTTTAATATCGTCTAGCAATTGTTCGCTGCATTCTTTTTGCTTCTTTTTTTTTCCAAATAGTTTTCTTTAATTAATTTGCTTATTTGCAATTAACTTTTTTTTCAGAAATAATTTATAGATTTATTAGGACACGTGTCAACTGATTAGATTAAAATGAGAGAGTGAATCCATTGATGTAATTTAGCATAATGATATCAAGGACATGTGAGTGTTAAAATCTTGATGAGTTGATGTGGCTTAATTGGATGCTGGGCTTCAGTGCTAGTACTTATTTTGTTTCTATAAATCTTGAGTTGGGCTTGAAATGAAATGGAAATTTAGCCTGGTGGGAGATATAGGTCATCATTCGTGAAAAGGTTTGTGAAATCCATTGTGAGATGGGTAAAGGTTTGGGAGCTAGCGTAGAGATTGAGTGCAATTGGTTGGCTCCCGTGTGATGAACCCACCATAACACAATAATCCACCCCTTCTTTGGCACGCAAGAGAAGTGAAGTGGTTAGCAGTAAGTACATTTCAGAGGCGAGGAGCCAGTTCATACTGTAGATGGTTGAAAAAGAAATGGAGGTAGAGATTGCTTTCAGATTTTAACCAAATGTTTAGGGGTGTTTGAAAGTGTAGTTGAGGTTATTTTTTAAAGTATATTTTATTTAAAAATATATTAAATAATTTTTTTTTTATTTTTTAAAAATTATTTTTTAAATGATACGCAGAGAGTTTGTTTGCAGTTTGGTATTTTTTATAGGAATGGCACGGTATGTAATTTCTCGGGCTCCACATGTTTGAATGAAGACCTCATTAGTTATCATCGCGCAGTCTTGGTGATGAGAATGAGAGTGCTCAAAAGTTTATGGCTTGGCATCTGATAAATCATTTGTCATCATAATAGTCCATTGCTTCCATATTAGCAAGCGTGCATTGAAATGGAATTCTCTGTAATTCTGTGTTGTCATTAACAACTTGCACGATCTTTTAACTCAAGTTGCATGATGATGATATTACAACAGAAGGTTTATGCGCGTAGAGGCAAGAAAGAGGAGGGGCCACTTGAGCTGGAAGTGTATAACCAAGGCATGTTCAAAACAGAGTTGTGCAACAAATGGCAGGAGACAGGGGCTTGCCTATACGGCAATCATTGTCAGTTTGCTCATGGAATTGAGGAGCTCCGCCCAGTCATCCGTCACCCTCGCTACAAGACTGAGGTCTGCAAAATGGTCCTTGCTGGTGGTATCTGTCCTTATGGCCATCGCTGTCACTTCCGCCATGCCCTCACTGAGGAGGACAGGTTCCTTAGCCACATCAAGCCCAGGGAAATCAAGCCTGACAGGTAAAATAATGATGTTGATGAGAGAAGTATAATTGGGTTTAATGTAGAGAGATGTTTATAATCTTGTAAGAGAGTGGCAAATAACAATTATACTTTTAATCTGGTAAAGTATAAATATATATCAGTTCAAAACTGGACATGTGTAAGCTAAAAATAATTACTAGCAGATATGATGAGGTAGAAAAACAGTTGCGAGTGATTTTGTGCCCAGAAGGTGGGAGATCAGACAGAGAGGGGCTGGAAAGAGAAAATTTCTCTTATTCTTTTCTTTTTTATTGTTAATCCAATATTGCTCTTATTATTATATACGTCCCACTTTGATTTCAAACCAAGAAACTAGTTGTCATGATGCATTTTGATTCTTGGAAAAGGAAGTAATTTCTGATTGGAGTAATCGTTCACAATTACTGCTTTCATTCTCTCATTTCCTCGTCATCATTTAGCCGTGGTAAATCATAAATGTAATATATGTTCTTCGTGTGACTTTGCTTATGATGAACTTTGGTTTGGCTCCTTATTCTGTTCACATTTTCAGATGAGAACAGAATTCCAAGGATTGCAAACTGAAATTAAAATTTGAGTTTTGGTATGCGAATGCAATGATTAATCTATTTACAGTGTGATGCAACTTCTTGATTAAGGTTAGTTTGGGGTTATTTTATTACCGGTAATGTTGAGTGTTGACCATGTTGTATCTCACGACAAATGCTCAAAAAGTTTGAACCAAATCATACACAATGAAAAGCTCAAATAATATCAGACATTGGATCACACTGGAGTAGTTCAGTAGTTATACACATGCGAAGATACATACATACATAACTTACTGTTCCACCTTAGGCCATCTTCTTTTGATCCTAGCCCGGATAAACCAGATATAATAATTCTAATATTTGTTTGGATTTACATGGTGACCGCCAGAGAGGATATCAGGTTTGACTAGGGTCCTATGCTGGAAGGGGATTGACGAGTATAACCTTAGCACTTCACACAAAGCAGCATGGAGATAAACCAGCTCACTCAACTCTTCTTTGCTTCTTAGTTCCCACTTTTTACCTTCCTTCACTGGAAAATTATTGACAAGCTCTTCCCTGATTTTAATTCCAACGCGCGGGTTCTTTGAAAGAAGCAAGAAGAACCAAGAGAGAGTTACACTGGTTGTCTCATATGCTGCAAACTTGAAACAAATAATACTGTCTCTCACAACTTCATCAGAGTGTTTTGTTTCAACAACTTCACGTCCAGTCAGGAAAAACATCGTAATGACTCCAAGCTGCTCTCTTCATCTTTCTTTGTCGTCGCTCTTTTATTCCGTTCTTCTCTCTTGGCCAACATATATATATTTTGTTACAACTTGATGTACAGTTTCCTTGGAAACTCCTAGTTTCTTCTCATTCCCAATCCCTAGCCATCGTTGCAACTTCCATAATCTTCCTGGCAGTATGTGCCTTGAGAGCATTGCTTCTCCAGCATCACCTATGCCCCCTATGAATGGATTTTCTAGAAAATTAACGGAGAGAGTATTGCTAGGGTTATATCCAGTAGCTATTGTACAAGCAGCATCATATATATGTCTCTTAAATGAATCTTGCAAATCGACCACCGAACCCTGTTCAGCTACATGTTCAAGAAATGGTATGAGGCCTTTATTTACATTATCAAGCAGGACCTTCGTGTAGAATTTTCGAAACTGCAGGTGCATGAATGATTCTTCTATGGCAAGTCCATTCCTTAAAATCTATGTTGAAAATTAAGCATATTTCCCAGAATACTGCTTGGACTCGGTCGGATCGTTTGGGAATTCCAAAAGTTTTTTGTTGTTGTTGTGCACATTTGCAGGATCACTTGTCACCAACATATCAATGTTGGCAAACCAGATACCTTTGAGTGACAAGGTACCTTTGCTTCTCTCAAGAATTTCAGCAACTTTTTTGTGCAGCTGGTGGAGGTTGAGAAGTAATGTCGGTGACATGCAAGGGAAAGGCCAGTTTATTGGGAGACCATTGTTTCTTCTATGCAAAGCAAACGAGGAAGATAAATCAAACAAAAACAATATTTGCCAAGATTGATTCATGATAGGTAATTGCCATCTTGTTTTTGAGCCAGATATAATTGGTGCACGCTTGTATTATAGGGAAAAGCTTAAACTTAAGAAATATATATACTGCTAACAGTTAAAATTGGCGGTCATGAAGTGTGGCAAAACATTAAAATTATTATTTTTTTCTATATATATAAAAAAACTTCAGAGGGATCAGTCATTTACATAGCATAAGAGAGCTTTCACTGTAAATATACACAGTAAAAGTTTTTTTTTTCTTTTTTTTTTTTTGCAATTGATCCCTCGATCTTTCTTCCTTTTTATTTGGTCTTAATATTGTGCGGATCCATGACTGGTCTTTGTGATTTTTTTATACTTATGAGTGTTGACCTTATAGTACTGGAGGAATATTTTGTGCTTGGTTAATGTTAGGTTTTAATCAAATTTAATTTTATAAATTCAGGGAATGAAATTGAAGATTAAACAAATATTTAGTTCATTTTGTTTGCTAACATCATTAAATGATTTGCATAGTCAACAAAAAAAAATTCTCACTTAACTTTTTTTTAATTCTTGGATTTTTTACATCAAAAAAATATTTAGCACAGCACAAGACACCAATATAGTAACATTAAATTGATCTCAACAACCGAAGATAATAAGGAATAATATTTAATTTATTACCCATATATAACTGAAATATGAGATAATTAAATCATTGGTCCACTTAAGATGGAAACCTTAATTAACCATGACTAGACTGTTAACATCAAACCCAAAGGGCATCCAAACATCAAACACAAAAAGGAGTTAAAAGGGCTAATTCCCACGTTAGCTTGCAATCTTCCTTCTTCTGCATGGTAGATCAAAAAGGCCAAAGCCCACCTATTTAAATCATGTTATTAATCTATGTTTTCTCACGGAGTAAAAAAAAATGAAAATAAAACAGTTTCCCCTTTGCCTTAACCTCGGGGAAAAGACAAAAGGAAAGTGAAAGGAAGAGGACGTTTAATATATAATACATATTGCTAAAGTCACATGGCCAGCTCCACCGACCTGGAAATTAATGGGTGGATAGGATTAATGGGTGGATAGGTTCCTCTCTTATCTCTGGTCAATAATTAGCCCATTTAACACCCCCATCCCCCACGAGAGAAAGAGATGGAATCAGATGGATGGATGGATGGATCAGAGAAGAGGGAAAGAGATGGAGGTCGAGGAAGTTTCTGGACATGGGTTGGTTCGCAAGAAAATAAGATTTTTGAACTCTCTGATATTGTATATATTGTTCATGGAAAACAGTTTTCTTGCCGACCCCACCCATGCCAATGATTTCCTCAGCTTCCTCTCTCTCCCTGTTTCCTTCTCTCAGTTGCCGGTCTGTTCTTCTTTTCTATGCTATCTGGTATGTGGTAATTAATATAGGGGTTAGTTCTTTTGTTTTTTGTACTCTTTTTCCCTCTCCGATCTCTCTTTCTTTTCTTCTTCTTCATTTAGATGAAGAATATAATATATAGCTAGCTAAAGTGGGATTTAAGATGACTTAAACAAATAATACTTCTCGATCGGTGGGATTTTGAAGGTGATTTTTGTAAGTACTCCCTTGCTATAGATTTGTGGGTGAAGATAGGAGAGGTCAGATGATAGTGCATGCCTTGATCTTGAGGTTGGGGACTAGGGCATGCTTATGCTCGAACAGGAAACAGGTGATTGCGGCGAGTAGAAGGAGATTCAAGGATGCTTTTGTTTTATGTTGAGTAGGTAATAATTACAGACGAAAAGTAATTTTTTTGCCCCTGAAAAAGTTTTTTTTGTAATGTTTGCTTAAGAAAGGGCTAATAGAATTTGAATGAGAGTGGAAAGTGAATCTCGATAGCTATAGCCCCAGACTGCATGGACAAGATTTCTGTTATTTTGAATCCAGTGGTTCGAAGAGGTGTATTTGGATCCATGTTAATCCTTCTTTCCATTTTTGTTATGATGTGATTTTTTTATTAAAATATTTTTTATTTAAAAATATATTAGAATAATATTTTTTTATTTTTTAAATGATATCATGATTTAAAAATACTCAAAAATATATTAATTTAAAACAAAAAAATTAAAATTTTTAAATATATTTTTAAAGTTCAAAAACAAATAGGCTACTCAATAAAACTTCAATGAAAATACAAACAAAACTGGAGAGAACAATGGCTATTTTTAAAATCACAGAGGTCAATATCACAAAAATCGAAATTATATTGACCTCCACGCGCCATCAAACCATTTGTTCGGTAATTGAAAACTTAAGACTAATCGAATCATATATATATATATATATATATATATTGTACTCTCTGTCTACTCCTATCTTTTGAAATTTCCCAATGTTTCCCGGTAAACTTCCATAAGTTTCATTTTCCACTGTCATTGAAAGTCTATCACCCTTCTCTTATGTAAACGGGAAAAAAAATGGCTTCTCTTTCCCAGATTTAACTGTGAATTAAATTTATATTTGAGCGATGAAATCAGAATTAAATTTACATCTTCCTTTGAGATTTAAGTGGTAGGTTATTATTATAATAAGATGGGAACAAATGAAAGTTTCCAGGCCAAAATAAGGAACAACCAAATTGCAAGGGGGGCCGAGGAATTGAAATTTTGATAAAATGAATTTGAAATTTGGCAGAAACATAGAATTTAAATGGCTAGAGGTTGAGAGGATCTCGGCAGGGCCAGTATGAAAGTTCCCGACCTGGCTGCAAATCAAGTTTTACTTAGCTAGAACATTTGTATTTGCTGTATCTGTTCGGGTTAATTTGTGTATATTTTAACTAATTTCATGGATGCTAAAATTAATAATTATATAAGTTTTAAATAGCTATGAAGTTTAAGAAACTCAAACTAATCTAAAAAAACCAAACTTAAAACATGATTACTTAAATTATATTATTCATGGAGTTTTAGTGAATTTTAACTAATTATAAAGAATGCTTCGGTCCAGGACTTCTACGGATGTATGATCACAGTGATTGGCCAAATATGTCCTAACTTCGCTTTACTTCTCTCGATTCTAAAAACAACATTCAAGTTTCTTGAGCTATTTTATCGAAGATCTTCATCTTTTTCTATTGAAAATGTTGTCTGGTCTTTTCTTTACTTTTTAAAAATATTCTTCCTTTTATTCTTGTTAATCTTATAACAAACTATTTTCTTGTGTGATTTATGTGTACAAAAGTTATTATATGACCATTTCTGTACTTTAACTATTATAATTTTCTTAGAAAAAAATTATTATTATTAACAAACATAATAGAAAAATATTTGTGTACGTTATTTCAAATTTTAGATATAAATACGATACACGGATTAGTTTTTATGATATTTATTTTACTATCCATTTTCATTTTACGTATTTTCAACATTTTCATTTTACTATATATCCATTTATAATATTTATTTAGTATGGAACTTAATAAAAAAAATTATATTATATGTAAAAATATATAAGTATGTGTGGTTAAGAATAATTTTTGAGTACTTAAATAAAGAATGTGTTACATGATCGAGTTAAACTTTTTACTTAATCAAAAGTTAAAAATTTTAACTTCTAATTTATTAACTTATAGTATATGTTTTTTTTCAACAGATATTTTGAGTTATTTTATCATATATCTTTTTTTAAAAAACATTTTAACTTGTTTTTATCGTAAATCATTTAGAAGAAACACGTTTGAATTAAAAACAAAAGCAAAAAAATCATAAACATTACTGCTGCTATTGATGGTTGTGATTATCGTATCAGGTCCCCCACCCCCGAGCAAGAAAACAAACATATTCGACATTTTGTCAGAGTTTCTTGAGAGAAAACTTAGTATAAAAAGTCTTGAATAACGGTCCAAAAATCTTATTATTGAGTGATATAAAATTATTATTGGAGCTTAACTTATTATCGACTTGCGCCTTGAAGCTATCCATGTCTGTGCCTTTCGGAGGAATTCCATAGTAATTAGCTTGCATGCTCACTCAGGTCAACGAAGGAGATTTACTGTTAGCTTTTTGACTTGTTTGCCTGGACGAGTGATCATGAGTTATCTTCCACCTTGAAAGCCATTTTTTCTTCCTCCATTGAACACGATCCCCCTGCTTTTTACGAAATACAGGGCCATTGCTCGTCACGTTTGGAAATAATATTCATTACATTTTTTATCTTTTGACGGTGAATACTACTTTTGCTCCTAATAGTTTTTTTTTTTTTTTTTTTTGCTTTTTTGTGCATTGCTAGCTACCGGCGAAAATAGAACAGATCGAATTAGTCAAGTCATTCAGCGTTGTTTTGAGAGAGAAAATATGATTCCATTCACACCCAGGACCGGCTCCTACGTAATCAGTGTTTCAGTCCTATTACTAAAAGAAAACTAATATTCACAGTAGCTCGTACTAATAAATAATAACTACTAGTAGGATTTTGTATGACTTATTATATAAAAATTAATGTTATTCTTTCTGAAAAAAAGATTATTGGAATGGATGACTGCTTGATGAGCGATAGTATTGAGTTTTTCTTTTTTACCATATAGATTATTTAATACCCTTTATTTCGCTATAAAATGATCTCTTTATGACAGAATTTGATGAAAATAATTGTCAAACATGATCAATGTATTTCCGAAAACAAGACATTGTTTCCCCAGAGTGAGTGGAACACGGCACTGGGCTCTGTATTAGATTTTAAATTAATTAAAGCCGTTGCCGTAATTGGACTGTAAGCCCAAAACACATAGTTTATTAATTCGGCCTGATTAACCTCACAAAAGTCAATAAAACAAGCGGAACAGCCAGTCAAGAGAGCGAATATCACCAAAAAATGGTCTATACAAATCACCCACAGACAAGGAAAAAGAATAAAAGGGACCCTCGATGAACACAAGAAAGATTAGCCAATTGTTTTTGAATCTAGTGCAAATGATATTACCATATGATAAGATCATATAATACAATGTTACTTAGCTCTTACACATCTTGTCAAAAGAAATATCGCAGGGCCTTTATCCAAATACAAATTCGCATGGCCCTCATTTTCTTCTCCACTTGCACACCAAACCCCACTAGCCACAGTGAAGGATCTTTCTTTCTTAAAGAAACACCATCCATACGGGATCCAATGCTAATAGTCGAGCTCGAGGAGGAGGCATGCGTGTACTCGCATTTAATTCCTTTTTTGTCCAATTTTGTATTTATTTTTTTCCTGGTCTTGGTAAAAGCTATTGTTCTTGCGTGAAACAAACTTTCGAGGCCTCACGCGCCGCTCTTTGTCCACCAATTGCTAGACAGTGAAAAAACACATTGCTCCTTTTGGATTTCTAATGGGACATTGAGCCGTAAATGAGGCCGTCGAGTATCAAATGATTGATCCCTTTTAAACTAGCCCGCGGGCTGGTGTCTTGCCATTCCCACTTGCGCGCCCGCGTACGGGGTTTATGCAATTTGTACACGCGTTTCCAGGAATTTCTGAGAAATTGTGGCTAACCAAGTTTTTTTTGTGGAGGAAAGGTTCGACGTCATTGAGAGAAAATAATTAATGCATTTTAAATGAATTTAATTCATGAAGAGCTTTCATAGATAACGTGCTCTATATTATGTAAAAAACTAAGGATATAATTCCGAATATACTGACAAGTTTAAAGCCTTGGTTGGCCTCGATTAATTTATTTAATACCATGGCATGTTCGACACGTTGGGTTTGCTCACTTCTCGAAGCTGGATAAAGTTACTCTGGGCAGCTTTAGTTGAAGAAAAAACGTCTTCGATGCAAGTTGGATGCACAAGATTTTCAATAACCAGGAAGCAGGACATCAAATTATATAATAAAATAGTGTTTTAACGCGTTTAACAGCTTGGCATGTTATTTTAAAAAGAAAATTAAAAGGTATGAAATAAAGTTGAATTATCACGAGCAGTGTAAACTGTAGAGGTGATTATCCATCTCCGAGACTCAATTGAAAAACGATTCCAATAGCAATCATTCATGTAAAATTAAGAACTCCAGATGCTATGACTATGGAATTAAAGTTTCCACCATTTTTGTTAAGTTCACTAATAAAGAATATATATTGTTTTTATACACAGCTTGAACTTTTTTTTATTGTTGCATGAAACATTATGGATCGTGCTGTTTTAATCTATCAAATGGAAGACTAAGATTTTATCGGATTTTTCCCCCCTATTAAGCACCAACTAGGAAATTAAAAATCAAATGCTTCCCAATCTTTGGAAAAAAAAAAAAAGAGCCTATTGTTTGCAAAGCACTGAGAAGCAAATTAATATGGAAAAAGAGAACAGTGGAGCACTTAACATCTTCGTTTTCCTTGTTCATCCTTCCATTTACTCCTATTTCGATTTAGTAATTTTAATACAAGAACCAGAGTAGAAGTAGCTTACATCATTGACGAATAAATGACATCATCGTGACGTAAAGCACAGTGTTTATGTCACTTCAATCATCAGTACAATGGACGGCCAAGATTCAGTTCGCCCATGGTTGTATTGCACTGGAACTTTGGCACGTGCTATCATGGAGATGGATCATTTTTTTAATGTCAAAAATTATTTAGGAACTATTAAAAATGTTTTAGTAAAAAAAATTAAATCACGTTGAAATTGATATGGAGGATATATTAATGATGTTATAATATTCCATGATTTTCTTTGCCATAGTCCTTTCTTCATTGATGTAGTGATTGTATCTCCGTACGTAGTTCTTTTTGGCATAATCCTCTTTTCATAATAATGTGATTGTATCTTTATGATTCGATTTTATTCTAATTAATTTGTATATCTATAATATCCCATGTATAGCAGTAATTAAGCTGCTATAATGCTGTAAATATCTCTATTTAAAATAAATATAATATGAAAGAACGGGCGGTTTAACTTTTCTACAAATTGGACAATATCTATCTCATTATCAGCACAATTTTTGAAAATTAGAGAGTGGATAGGAAAAGGTGATTAAAGGCGAATCTCACCGCTGACTTACAATTAAGCTTTATATCTTTGCTGTTTTGTTTTTCATGTGATGGACAAAATCTATAGTAAAGTGATTGAGTGACTCAAACTTTCTATACCCATTTGCTTCTTCCACTATCAAACTTAAAAGTAGTGTGCTGTCTCCTCCATGTCTAGCTAGTGAGTATATCTCTGTCCTGGCAAAAAGACTAGACAAACTACTTGTGCAATTATTTCTTCAAATTTAAGGTTACATAACCCACTTCATTCTCACAAAGCGTTACATCTCTTTCTTTGTTTTTTTGTTTTCTTTTAGTTTTTAAATACTGTTAAGAAAAATTGCTTTTCAATTTGTTTTTCCATGATCCTCTATTAAAATTGTTTTCGTTAATTTCTTGCTTTTAGTTTCAACGAGGGCTTCTCTCTCTCTCTCTCTCTCTCTCTCTCTCTCTCTCTCTCTCTCTCTCTCTCTCTCTCTATATATATATATATATATATATATATATATATATATATGAGAAAACTAATGCAATATATTTTGTTTGTTCCCAGTTCTTCCCATTATGTCTATCTAAATAATTGGAACAATTACAGTTTGTAGTCCCATCCTTGATCGAGTATAGTATTTTGCAGCCGATAGTTCTGTACAGGAGAACTATTGCAAGTAAAGCCAAATTAAACAAAGTCACCTTATTTATTTATATATACGATATGGCAACAAGTCAAATATTCTTGATCAAGTATGGATCAATCGTCTAAGCATACGTACGCATGTACAATTCATCAAAGAAATTAAAGAACATGCACAATTATCCATCGGGCGGTCACGTACGTCTCATTTTGTTACAGGTGATTTAGGCTATAATTATATCAAGATTATAATATGTATAATATTGATGCGTTGCGTGGACTAAATGTAAAAACATGATTTATGTATATAGCTAGGGTTAATTAAGGGTTATATATTCTCTTGATTTTGTGACTGTCACGGCTGTCTTAGCAAATTTCTTTCCATGTTGTTTGATACTGCATGCATATATAGTCGAACGCTAAGCCCTAGCTAATTTATATATAGTCACATAATTAATTAATTAAGAGTTCCAGCTTCTTAATTATACCAGATATGCGAAAATAATCAATGCATCAAATATGATTGGACACAACTATTTTAAACAAACATCTGTGCAAAAAAAAGTGTGCCTTGATATGAATAGACCAACCCAAACTTATAACTACAGTTGAAAGTCAAGATCATAAATAACTAATAACTCTGGTACTCACGATCTTGTTCAAGGTCGTGCAAATTAAACTAGCAACAGCAAGCAATAGTAAATATTAATTATTTCTTCATAGTGTGTTTATACGTACGGAATAAGCCTAGGATTATGAATTAATATTGAGATTTCATTTTCCTTGGCAGAAGAAAACAAAAACACAAGTTCAACCTGCATCGTGCTTTTCATGAACTGATGAACAGTACTTCATTACTCAATCATCCTGCTATATTGCACCGCCCAAGTTTCAAGCAAGTAGGCACATAATAGTTGATTATATATTTTCTTATTTTTCTCATTTGTCTGCGTCCAATTTTCATGCACATTGTTCTAGGTAATGGCTAGCCAAAAATTTAAAATTGGCCATGAAAAACAGCATACACCACATCCACACCCAGCTCTCAATAATAAGGTTGTTAAACTAAAAAGTTGGCAATGAAGACGACTTTTTTCTTGAGCTAAGTGACTAGCCATGCCATTCTATAATTAAAATGCAGTGGAACGGAGCCACGTTCACATGCACAGACAAATAAACCCCATCAATATCAATTTTTTTCTCCTCCATGAGAATAATATGAAAACTCCAAGAGCCTTGGAAATCGAGTTAGTGGAGTTATTTGCATCCCCCCACAAACATGCCCTTAATAAGTTTAGACCAATCGTTCAATATAAACTTTTTTATACATTAAAAATTAAAAACAAGAAGAAGAAGAAAGGGAAAGAAACAAGCAAAATAAAATCACATTCTATCAGGAAACAAAATTAAAAAGCGCCACTCACATTAGACCAAAAGCTACAATCTCGCCTTTATATATGACCCATCATGTCACTCATGCCCTTTATCCACACTCGTTCTAGACTTTCTTTTGCTAGTAGCTAGCTAGCACTAATTAAGCTTTTGCCCACATTTAAGCTTGGATATATATTCTTTCATTCTAGCTACTTGGTAATGTCAATCATGATCGGTGGTAACCGGAGGGAGTCCGCCAACTATGGTGGTGGCTACAAAGGAAGTGGTGGGTGGTCGTGGTGGCATCAAGGAGTAGAAGAGTTCTTTTGTAAATATGGGTGAAACATATGGCAAAAGAACACACAAACAAGGCTTTGCAATTGCACTCTCCTGAGTTTCTAGCCTGGTAAAGGGCAGAATTGGGAGAGTGCATGATTGCATCGCGGGGAATTGAGGGTAGCGGTCCGATTTACCTTAACTTTAGGTCTTTTATTTTTCATCATATTCCTTGTTTTACCTTATGCTCTCTGTGTTTATTACGTCTTCGCCTCTGGTTGTTCTTTTTTGTTTCTTTTCCTTTTTCTTGTTACTTCATGTTATATTAGACATGGGATGTAAGAGATGCATACAAGGTAGCTACCTTGTTAAGGTGAGTCTTGATAGTCTGGTCTTGAATTGGCTAGGGGCCTGTATGGAAATGTTGGTAATGCTGCTGGGCATGCATCACTTACACCTATCATGTTCTATTTGCTTCGCTATGTATTGGGGATAAAAGAAAGACTTTGGTTTGCTACTTTTTTTTGTTGTTTAATTATATTTCTCCCCAAGCATCTCTGTCTTGCTTTGATTATTGATCTGTACCGGCCAGAGACTTGGGTGAAATTCTAAGTTTTTATTATTTTTTTACTTTATTGCTTTTCTGTGTTTGCTTGATCGCTTTAATTATGATCTTTCACTGGTAAAGCACCATGCATTGAATTTTGAGTTCTAAGAAATATTAGATAAATAGAATGGCCGTTCGGACGGTCCCTTCCAACTTCACAACACGGCATCGTATTTTTCACGCTGCGTCTGGCAAGTCAGCTGAAGAATTACGAGTATTTAAGTGGAGTTTTAGATTTCCTTCCTGTTTAGAACTAGCTGACAACATGTTATACGATCAGTTTAGTGTGAGTTTTAAGTTTGGTCCCTACAAGATTACAGACACTGTGGTTAGAAAGCACAAAATTGCAGAAAAGCTGGGGAAATATTGTGAATGGAGTCCTGTCGATATTTAAGGTCATTTTTAGGTGCATTAGCCAGCTTTCAGTTCTTTTTGATCCAAAAAAGAGAAATGACTTCTGGTGTAAGCATTAAAACTCCATGATGGTACTTAACACACATGTCAAAGAAGCCACGATTTGGCTTCAAGTCTTCTTGAGAGATTGGATGTCATGATGCTGTCTTTACCATTTAATTTATCAATAAGCACTGACATAAAAGCAGAAATATGTTTGAAGATACGTGCACTTGAGGACGCCTGAATTTCCTCCTTAAAAGAAAAGAAAAGCCTTGCCAAAGCAATAATGAATCCAAAAAGGGGAAATTTTATCTTTTCGAGTGATCATATAAAAAGAAGTCCTACTGTATGATCTGTATCTTTTTCTTCAGAATCATTTCTTGGTTCCGCTATATCCCTTGCTGAGATGTTTTGTCATTACTTCGTGATATCCAAATGATCAAGTCAAAGCAAGCACACATTCGGAGCTCAATAATTAATTGATGAGATTAAGGAATAGTAGTTTAAGCATGGAACAATTTTTTCTTAAGTGCTTAAAAGATTTTAGAATTAATTATTGTTGATTTTGTAAGCAATAATTGCTGCAGAAAGGTAATTTCCAAGGTCCATTTCATGATCCAGACAAGGAAAGCTGAAGGAACTTGTGTTTTCTTTCCCTATTGGTGGAAGCTTTGCTATTAGATCTCTAGGCATTATAATTTGCTTGCAAGAAAAATAAAACAAGACATTAATAATAAACGAGTTGAGAATATTGAATTTTCAAATTTTAAAGATACACATTTTATATATATCCTTATTTTAAAAAAAATATATAGTGTTAATTAACGAATAAATTAATTCAAAAATATCTTTTATTTTTAAATATATATAAAAAATTTAATACTAATGGCTCAAATTTTTTGAACTTTAATTTTACTCATCAGCAGTGGTAAATAGTGGAGTCCATTTTTCTTGTTCTTTTTCATATTAGTCTACTCACAAGGGGAGACTTTTGGAGAAACGAGAGCTAACCATCCAACCAGACAATTAGGTACACAGCTTGATGGGTTTTTTTAGACTTGTTAATTGGGCTTGGAAGATTGGATGAAGTAAGCCCAGTTAAACTCGTAGGCAAAGCCCAAGCTTGTTCTCACGTGAGTCTACGTAGTGGCTATTGGCACGGCTTCTCCCTCTATTGTCACAACTCTATTAACTTTTTCTTCCTTGAATGAATTAAGTGGCTGTTTGGTAGTGTGGCTGCGGGTGAGGTTTATCCGCAGCCACACTACCTAGTGTTTGGTTAAAGAAAAAGTAAGGTATTTTGCTGGTAGGGTCCATTAATATTTAAGGCTGCATCGCAGGTTTTGAGAAGCAGCAAAATGCTGCTTCTCATGCTGCTCACCCAACGATAACAGTGGAGCATGGCTCCACTGTTCATTGAACAGTGGAGCCATGCTCCACTGCGCACTGTTTACTAATTAAACAATTTTTTTTTTTTGAAAAATTAGTGCTTAAAGTTATTTTTTGAAAAACTAGTATAGTTAATTAATTGCACTCGTATTGTTCACGTAATATATATATATATATATATATATATATTAAAAAAAAAATTAGTTTAATATAAATTAAATTTATTCGTACTGTAATCTCAATTTTATTCCTAATAATATTTTACTTAATTTTATTGCACGCAGGATAAATCATGATAACTGTAGTTATTGTCGAATGAATTTTGTACATAATGAAATTGTTGATTTTTTTAAAAAAAAATTATGTTTTACTCGAAAAAC
>Ga0325404_1000276_pt1 | contig 51281 bp, 33 predicted proteins | sample PopdelMetagenome_18_FD_205664 | JGI IMG/M metagenome (GOLD analysis project Ga0325404, IMG submission 205664) | Populus deltoides microbial communities from Bellville, Georgia, United States - Xylem-Control-R1 | ecosystem: Host-associated > Plants > Phyllosphere > Stem > Wood/Secondary xylem...
AAAATAAATACTATAATTTGTACAAGAATTTACCTCCCCGGCAACGGCGCCAAAAACTTGACACGACCAAAAGATTGATGTCTTCTCCCAAGTGCAGGAGTGTCGAAGTAATAAATAACCCGGCAAAACCGAGGTTGAACCACAGGGAGGTTAATTGTATAAATTATAAACAACAATAGTAACAACAACAATAACAACAACAACAACAACAACAACAACAATAATAATAATAATACTAGTAGTAGTAGTAATACTAATAATAATAGTAGTAGTAGTAATAGTAGTAATAATAATAATAATAATAATACCAATAATACTATTAATAATGACAATAATAAAGATTAAGAAAAAAAAGAAGTTGATGAGAACTTGAGATGGAAGATTAACGTAAGGATTAAAGAATGATAACAACAAATGTCAAGGTTAGAGGATCCACTAATGATATTTCAAATAAGTATAGTATAAACTCTTATTATTCAATTGGAAACCACACACAAAGGAGGTTCCAATCAGATTATAAATTGTTAACATGATTACATTAGTTATCTTATTCGAATAATGCTAATACTTGTAAATGTTGTCAGGCATTCATGATTATAACTTATGTTAACAACAAATCAAGTTCCTTTCATAGCTCAGGTGTCGGTTATACCATACAATATGGGCTATGAAAGTGCCAAGTATTTGTTGTACCAAGTGTTATACAACATAAATCTAGAATAACCATTTAACAAGCAAAGTATTAAAAGTGAACAAGATAACAAATATAAAGCATGTTAGTATCCAACATTAAAGTCCATGTTAAGTTTATATTATACTTATTCTTACACCATTAGTGTACCCTTTTCACCTTGACATAATTAACCTAACTAGACATGATGAAAGAAAGAAACATAAATAAACAAGATAAGAACATAAATGAGAAAGAAGTTAAGTAAAGAAAAGGAAATGAAAGGCATAAACAAGAGATTAATATAAACAAAACTTGAGTATTACAAAAGAGAGAGCAAGAGCATGATCTTGATCTGAACACCAAAATGCCTAAATACACGGCAAATGCCTCCTTTTATAGGCCAAAATTCAGAACTATTGATTTGTTGACTAATTGATGAATGGGTGGCCACATCTTGACTTGATGACAATTCTTATCTTTTTGTCTGCCAAAAACGTCATTGATAACGTCATAATTTGAACAGACTTCAATCATGAAAGTTCTAGGAAATTGTCTCATCTTTCTAGGGTAAAAATTTAAGATCATTTGGACTTCTAGAACTCGAGATATGGGCTGCACACTGAACAGTGTCTGCGCTACAGGACAGATTCGGACTTCTTTGTTATTGCTACAATTTGGACTTGAAAACGGCCTTGTTAAATCTTGGGCTCCACATGAAAGTTGTAGTCTTATGTCTTACCTTTCCATCCATATAACGTAGACCTAAATCCGAGATCTACAACTCCAGATATGACCCAATTACCGAACAATTTTCTAATTTAGACTGCACCAACATCTCTTTTCTAAGTTTGGCCATCTCTTTGTCCTTTCAATTTCAGTACTTCAACTCATCAATCAATTCTTTCATTTATGTGATAGGCCTGTATTTAAGATGAACACTTACCATAAATTAAAGGTATCTTATATTATTAGATATGTTATTATAAAACATGCTTTAGTTAAGGAGTTATTGAAATTTCAAGTGCAAAATGATGATATAAAACCTTGATAAAAATGCACTTTTAAGTACTAATCAGATACCTTCAATTACTTTAAACACTTTAAGAACCAAACATAGTAATATAATCAAACTCCATCTTCAATCATTCATATTTAAAAACAAACGTGTTAATTTTATAAATATTAAGATTTATTTATTTTTATAAAATGACTCGAAACATTCCTTCATAAATTTTAAAAAACTAACATAACATAATAGAATTAAATTAAAAAAAAAACCATGCCATGAAAGCTAGTCTACAATAACAAAATGATAAAAACAAGTTTTTTTAGGTTTTGTTTTTACCTGTCTAACAACAGAGATGTCATGTGATTTGTTTTGTTTAGAAAACAAAAAATTTCAAATCAGCAACACAAAAAGCTTCCATGGCATGACAGAAAGAATTTCAGCTTCCAAATGTTGCCTGGCTCAACAACATAATAACAAAACCTTAACAAGCAAACGTTTAAGAGGATTTTAGCTTCCAATTGAACTCGCACCATGTAATGACAGTTTACTAGCAGAAGATGGTGTGCTACAATGAACTGCATAGTAAAGTAACCAGTCACAAGGAGTGGATACAAATAACAGGTTAGAGATAGATTTATTAACCATATGCAAAAAGCGATTCCTCAGTGTTCCGTATGGGCGTGCTAAAGCAGTTGTTCCTGTTTTGTTTGCAACATCCTCGATCTCAGAAGCATTTAATAAAGTTAAATTCTCTGAATGTCTAAACTCGCACAACTCTTTCGAGGAACAAGAACACTGCCAAATGACCACCCCACCAGCTGCTAGCTTTCGCATTTTCCCTACACGCCACCTGCGATATGGTGCTTCCATCAAAGTTAAAAAATTCTACATAGCTACTGAAGAACTTTAGCTATAACGTACCAGTCAAATGGTGATGGATATTGTAACACCATGTACTTTCTGGTGTTGTTTTACTTAATCTCAATGACGAGCATTGTCGCACCCTCACTAGCGGAGCGTGGCGTCGTGGCGATCCTCGATTGGTTTCGAGGTTATTGTTTGGTGTAAAAGGGAGTCGCCACCTAGTATTATGGTCACTAAGAACCCTAAATTGGTCTTTCAGAGATTCTAAGGCAAAGGACTGGTTGCGTAAAGGGAAGGTATTAGCACTCCAAGTACGCCCTACCTAAGGTAAGCTGCTTGGTGTTTGGTTTGCTTTGTAATTGCTATGGTGTTGGTGTTTTCTAATCCCATCAGTTTTCCTAGGTTTCATTCAAACTAAATTTATTAAGATAGAAATCCAAGGAGATTCTATGTGCTTCGAAAGCTCATTTTCCCTTAGAATTTCAAGAGTTTGCGACTCGTAAATCGCAAGAAGGATGGACAAAAATTTAGAAATTTAGGGCGCTTTAAAAAAAACTATTTTTTGCTTTAGTGTTTTATACTCTCACGGCTCGTAAACTGTGGAGTAAAAAATTGAAATGTCCTCGATTATAATCAATGCTTCTTTCAAGGATGTGTGCAGATTTGTTATTCTTAGAAAATTATTTTTGGATATTTACCACTCCGGGTTTCTTTATCCAAATATTAACAGTGAATAATAGCAAATTATTCCCAATAATATTTTGGATATTGATCCTTTAAGGATTTCTTTATTCAAACATTAGCGGTGAATAATAGATGAATTCCCCCAAAATAAGATTTTTATATTTTTTGGAATATTAGCCAATACCCTTTGGAGTTTTACAAACATGTTGTAAAATCCAGAAATACAAGAAAATAATTTTTTGTTGTGTTTAAGAAATCCATACGAAAATGTATTTTTCAAAACTTCCAATATTTTTTGTATATAAAAAAAACGTTCAAAACATGTTAGGGTAATGACCGTATGCAACACACAAGAAAACAAATTTTGATATATATGTATATTTGTCGTAGTTGCGTCGAAAACCAGGTATTCTAAATACGAGATTCGTATATATTTTTTTACAACATAAAAAAATTCAAACTTTAAAATAAATATTCCAGAAAATAAATCTCTCTCTTTCTTTTTTTTTAAAGAAAAAAAACAACATGTCCGGCCGGGTCACTTGCCCAAGCAAGTGACCCGGCTGGACACAAAAGCAAAATGGCACAGTCTTCTCAATGAAACAAGGCAAAACACATGCAAAGAGACCACGTTACTATTCAAGTGAATTAAAATTCACTTGAACAGTGCAAACACAAAGCAAAAGGAATGCATGGTGCGGGGGGTGAAGAGAACAGACCTGGGAACGAAAGGATAACGGCGATGTTTGAAGGCTTGCTGGCTAGTCGATCAGTGCTGCCGTCTGCTTCAATTCTTTCCCCCTATTCTCTATTGGCGTTCTTCTTCTGAGTTTCACCTCTGCAATCTTCGTGCCTTTTTCTTTCTACTGGTTTTCTGCACTTTCTTCTTCCCTGTTCTGCAAATTTTATATGCAAAAAATGAAAGCAAAGACCGAAAGGCAGTCCCTGCTGGTTTATGGTTTTTTGTTTTTCCTGCGCTTTCTCCCTTTTTTTCTCCTCCTCTGTCCCGTTTTTTGTGTTTTCTTTCTCTCCCTCTCTGGTAACTAAGATGGATGAAGACAACGGTACTGTAGCTTCTATGCACAGCCGGTGGTCACTACTTCTAGGGACACTGAAAATGATGGCCACGCCGGTTCACTGTTTCTTTTTCCTTCCTTCTGCTGATGCTCTCTGTGGAGATGATGAGGGAGACGGTGATGAAAACGTGCTATGTTGGTTGAGTTCACGCCCCTGCCTCTGTGTTTTTCTGCTTTTGACAGTGGTGTTCCGCTTTCTTTTTTTCTTTCGTTCCTCTCCTTTCTTTTTCTGCCTGGCTTCACATCTCTCTTTTTTCTGTAACTTTGTTCCTGTGAAGACTTTCACAGTCGAAAAGATGAACCCCTGCTCTCTGCCTTTTTTCCCTCCCCTTTAGGTCAGCAGCCGAGGCTTCTATATAGCCTATACATGGCTTTATTTAGGAAACAAATATTACATTAACTCTAAGGTGTATTCTCGGGTGAGCAGAAATAGGAAACCAGAATGTTTGATTCTGATTTTGTGATTAGCAGTGATTTCTTTCCTAGTTAGAGGATGGTGTGGCTCTTTTCTTTCCTTCCATGGGGCTAGCTGCTCCCTTTGAAATGAGGCAACAAAAACGTGGTCTTCAGCTCCAAAAATCAGGCATGATAAGAAAGGAAAACAACAAAGAAAAAAAAAGAAAGAAATCAGATGGAGGGTGCAGCTGCAAAGTCCTATTTTCCTTATTCGGTGTGGTAAAAATCATGTCATTTATGATGATCCAGCCCCCCTCTCCAGCTTTCAATGTCCTTTTTCAATTCAATCCCTCAATTTAGCACATTTCGATTCAATCCTTGGTCCAAAAAAAATCCTTTGAATCAGTCCCGCGAACTTGGGCAAAAATCCTTCTCACAGTCAGGAATCCCTGCTTTCAACACTAAATATTCAAATGGGAATATCTTGAGCTTTTGATATTGAAATCAAGCGATTCAAAAGCCCAAATTCATCTATGTGTCCCAGACTACAACTTTGATGAGGATTCAAAGTGAGATAAATTTGTTTTGAATAACAAAATTGCAACCAAACTCGGCTGGAAACCTTCTCACGACAAGATTCTATGTTTTCACACTAGATTTCAAACAGGAATATCTTGAGTTTTTGATATCAAAATCAAGCAATTCAAAAACTCAAATTCATCTATGTGTCCCGAACTACAAATTTGATGAAGGAGTTGAAGTGAGATAAAATCATTTTAGAGAACAGAATTTGTCAGTAATCTAGTTGGTCAAAAAGGTTCTTGATCTGACGATGCTGAGCATCCGAATCTGACTGAGAATTTGCCCTAAGAACAATGATCCCTAGGACCTAATAAAGGTGTACATCAATTTTTTAACATATCATGAGCGACAAAATATACCTAGGATGGTCAGATATCGTACGAAACTGGGTCAGAATCAGAGCCTAAGTTAGAACAAAAAATTGCGACAATAGCAGAACCATTTTTTTATGCAAATTCTGAGGGATTTATTCAACCTTAAAGACCAGATAAAAAAGGAATGAATTTGGCATTATGAAGACTTCTGATCAATCTAAGAAAACCTGACGATTTTGGCAGCAAAGGGGAAGGATAAAGAGAGCAGAAAATAGCTCAAACAGGGTTTCGAAAAAATATTTCTTTAATTTGCTTTTGTCAATCTTCCAGCAAACATGGGGTCTAAAAATGAGTAACAACAAGCATATAAGAATTAAGAATTACATACATATTGTCCTAACAACCTTTCAACAATTTTATAAATGTACAAAATGTATTACAACTCTTGTTAAAATTACATCCACACTAAAAATGACCATATTCTCAAGGCATTAATTTTGATATCCTTTGTTCAGGAAACCTTTCATTCCTTATATACATATTATTTATTTTTTTTCTCTATCTGTTATTGTATCTTTGCATGTAAGTCTTTCACCCAATGTGCTTTTTGATTACCATCAATACTAACCTTTTTATCAATAGGTAAATGAATCAAATTTAATGGTGTTAAAGGATTAAAACCAGAAACAATATTAAATGGTGAATAATCAATAGTAAAATGCAGACTATGATTGGATGCAAATTCAATAAATGACAAATAATCTTCCTAATTTTTAAGATTTTTATTGAATGATAGCTTTTAATAATTGAGTTAAATTCATGCTTACTACTTTAGTCTCATTATTTGTTTGTGGATGACAAGTAGTAGAAAATAAAAGTTTAGTTCCTAACTTACCTCACAAACTTTCAAAAGTTGCTCAAAAGCTTAACATTTCGATTAAACACAATGATCATAGGAATACTATGTAACCAAACTACCTCTCTAAATAATAGATCCGCTATATTCATTGCGTCATCAATTTTATAGCAAGATATGAAATATGTCATCTTAGAAAATCTATATACAATGACAAATATAAACTTTAATCCTTTCATTAACCAAGATAAATCTAAAATAAAGTTCATAAAAATATCAACTCAAGGTTCCTTAAGAACAAGTAAAGGTTTGTATAACCCATGAGGCGTCACTTTAGACTTAGCTTGTTTACATGTTATACACCTATCACAAATTCTTTGCACATATCTTTTCATGTTAGGTCAATACAAATATTCATGTAAAACTTCTAAAGTCTTAATAATCCTAAAGTGTCCTTTTAATCCACCACAATGAGCTTCCATTACAAGTAATTCACGCATTGAACAATAGTCACACATAATCTTTTATCTAAATAAAAATCCATTATGCCTAAAAAATTCATTAGTTGCTGCAAGTTTATATTGGAAATAAGTTTCACCAAAATTAGTATTATCAGGATATAATTCTTTCACATTCTCAAATCTTAAAATTCTAGTATTCAAAGTATTAAAAAGAACATAACTTCATAATAATGAATCTGCAACTACAATTTCCTCACCTTGTTTGTAATTGATGATATGTGAGAATGCCTCAATAAATTCCACCCACATGGTATGTCTACAACTCAACTTACCTTGACTTTTCAAGTATCTCAAAGATTGGTGATCAGTATGAATCACAAACTTTTTAGGCCAAAAATAATGTTGTCAAGTCTCCAAAGTCCTCATTGATGCATACAACTCTTTATCATTTATTAGGTAGTTTAGAGTTGCACCATTAAACTTTTCATTGAAATAGGCTATAGGCCTTTTATCCTGTATTAAAACAATTTCAATACCTATACCTAAAGCATTACATTCAATCTCAAAGGTTTTTGTAAAGTTAGGCAAAACAAGTAATGGGGCCAAAATAAGCTTTTCTTTTAACAAATTAAAGCCTCTCTTGTTCAATTTCTCATTTATAACTAACTGTCTTCTTTATAATTTGAGTTAAAGAGGCAACTATTGTAACAAAATCTTTCACAAAACTTTTATAGAAACTATCTAATCCATAAAACTTCTTACCTCACTTATCATCTTAGGTATAGACCACTCTTTTATAGCCTTAACCTTACCCTCATCCATCTCAATATCTTTTGCACTAATAATATATCTAAGAAAAACAATCTTTTCCTTTTAAAAGTCACACTTCTATATATTAGCATACAAACTTTCCTTTCTAAGAATATCAAGTAACTGTCTTAAGTGATTTATATGCTCATCTAATCATTTATTATAAATCAATATATCATCAGAATAAACAACTATATACCTATTAATGAATTCACGCAACATATGTTTCATATTTCATAAAAGTACTAAGCGCATTAGAAAGTTCAAAAGACATGATTGGTTACTCATACAAACTATATTTAGTTTTAAAAGCATTTTTCCATTCATCACCTTCTTTCATTTTAATATGATGATAATCACTTTTAAGATCAATTTTGAAAAATAAACAAGATCCATGCAATTCATTAAGCATATCATCTAATCCAGGGATATGATGTCTATACTTTACCAATATGTTATTGATTGCTCTACAATCAACACACATTCTACAATTACCATATTTATTAGGTACTAAAAGTTAATGAACAACACATGGACTCGTGCTATCTCAAATGTACCCCTTCAATATTAACTCCCCCACTTGCCTCTGAAACTCCTTTCTTTCTTTAAGAGTACTTCTATAGGCTGGTCTATTAGGAATAGCCAAACCTAGTACTAGGTTAATATGATATTCTATTCCCTATATAGGTGGCAATCCATTTTAAATTTCATCGAGAAATACATCTTCAAACTCCTGCAACAAAGAAACACAAATACTAGAAATATAAGAATCAAGTTCATTAGTGATAAAGTATGTGACATAAGCAAAGAGTTGATGTCTTCTCCCAAGTGTAGGAGTGTCGAAGTAATAAATAACCCGACAAGACCGGGGTCGAACCACATGGAGGTTAACTATATAAACTATAAATAAAGAAATAGATAATAACAAAAAAGGAGTTGAAGAGAGTTTTGAGATGTGATATTGATATAAGGATTAGACAAGGATAAAATAATTGTCAAGGTTAGAAGATCCACTAATGGTATTTCAAACAAGTATAGTATAAACTCTTTTTATTACTCAACTGGAAACCACACACAAAGGAGGTTCCAATCGGATTATAAATTGTTAACATGATTACATTAGTTATCTTATTCGAATAATGCTAATACTTGTAAATGTTGTCAGGTATTCATGATTATAACTTATGTTAACAACAAATCAAGTTCCTTTCATAGCACAGGTGTCGGTTATACCATACGGTTGGGCTATGAAAGTGTCAAGTATTTGTTGCACCAAGGGTTATACAACATAAATCTAGATTAACCATTTAACAAGCAAAGTATTAAAAGTGAACAAGATAACAAATACAAAACATGTTAGTATCAAACATTAAAGTCTATATTGAGTTTATACTATACTTATTCTTACACCATTAGTGTAATCTTTTCACCTTGACATAATAAACCTAGCTAAACATAATGAAAGAGAGAAACATAAAAAAATAAGATAAGAACATAAATAAGATATAAGTTAACTAAGTAAAGGAAAGGAAATGAAAAGCAAAAACAAGAGATTAATATAAACAAAACTTAAGCATTACAAAAATATAAAGAGAGAGAGCAAGAACATGATCTTGATCTGAAAACCAAGATGCCTAAATGCATGGCAAATGCCTCCTTTTATAGGCCAAAATTTAGAACTATTGATTTGATGACAAATTGTTGAGTGGGTGGCCACATCTTGACTTGGTGACAATCCTTATCTTCTTGTCTGAACAAAACGTCATTGCTAACATCAAAATTTAAATAGATTGTCTTTATGAAAGTTCTAGGAAATTATCTCAGCTTTCCAACTAAAAACTAATCAGTGCATTTGGACTTTTAGAACTCGAGATATGGGCTGAACACTGAACAATGTCTGGGCTGCAGGACAATTTCTGACTTCTCCGTTGTTGCTACAATTTGAACTTGAAAACGGCCTTTTTGAATCTTTGACTCTTCATGAAAGTTTTAGGCCTATGTCTTAGCTTTCCATCCATATAGACCAGACCTAAATCCAAGTTCTACAGCTCCAGGTATGATTCAATAACTGAATAGTGCTCCAGTTTAGACTGAACCAGCATCTCTTTTCTAAGCTTGCCCATCTCTTTGTCTTCTCAATTTCAGTAGCTAAACTCATCAATCAATCCTTTGATTTATATGATAGGACTGCATTTAAGATAAACATTTACCATAAATTAAAGGTATCTTATAGTATCAGACTTGTTATTATAAAACATGTTTTAGTTAAGGAGTTATTGATACTTCAAGTGCAAAATGATGATATAAAACCTTGATAAAAATATATTTTTAAGTACTAATCATCTGTCTATGAATCAAATTAAATATTTCTGCTCATGAACAAAACTACATTTTGAATTTATTATAAGCTCGTATGCTGAGATAAATCCTTATAGGAAGATTCCATGTAGGTTCACCTATCCTGGAAGGCAAATGTGTTTCCCACAACTCGTATATTGTGGTGAAAAATACTTCATATTAAAAAAGTTCTGAGAATTTCCTAGTCAACTCTTGATATTTAAATATCAGTATACCTATAAGTCCAAAATTTATACCAGAATATTGATAATTAATTTTCAGAGAAAAAAGAAGAAGAAAACTTAGAATTATTGAAATATTGATCAAATCCATGAGGATTTTTACAAACTTGTTATAAATTCTATAAAAAATTCAAAGAAATACAAATTATTTTCTAAAACAATGCTAAACCACTTTTTCTTTGTTTTTTATAAATAAAATGCAATTTTTTATAAAGATTGGGTTGTATGCAACAAGCGGAAATCATTTTTTTTATCATATGCAATTAAAACATTGTATTAATTAAATTTGTTCCTTTTCCTTATTTTTTAACAATTATTTAACACAAAATAAAATAAAATAAAATGCAAACACACACACCCTTTTTTCACTAATTACTCACACACCAAAAAATTACACGTTTACGAACCATCAAAAAATCAAATTCTAACAATAATTTAAAACACACTTAAAATTAAAAAAAATTACAAAATAGTTCTTCAAAAAGTTGAAAACATGTTAAAGAGATTGTTGGGAACTCACGAAGCATACTAGAAGCTTCTAAAATTGTTGGAATAGTGGTGGCATGTGGGTCTCACACACCACCACCACTAGCAGCACGTGGAACCACACATCGTCACCTTTGAGAAGAGAAATTTGGTGGATTAGGAGAAATCTTTCCTTCTCTTTCTTCATGTGATGACAGTGAATCCCATTATCAATTGCAAAACAAAAAAAAATCACACAATATAGTTGATTGAATTACTTCTTATATATATTCTTCCTGGTTAATTAACTTCTTATACTATTTCTTCTTCACAAGCCATTGTGCTGAGGAGTAGTTGGTAAGACTAAAAAGGAATGGGATGGTTCATGGTGCTAGTGGTGTTGCTTCCATGTGTGGTGGTTGCTGCTACTCCTTTGCTATTGTTGATGGTTGAAGATTGATGGAGATGACAGTAAAAAGAAGGAGCTATGGTTCACAGCGCAAAAATAGGTTGCCACGAGTAGTGTTGGTTTCAGTTGGTTAGGAGAAAAACTGTGAGGGGGATGTTTTAATGGTTACCGTCCTTGTGGGTGGTCCCAACCATGGGTGTTTGTCTTCCAAGGGTTGATATAGGAGGGGCACGACTCTTGGTTTTGAGTGATTGTCTTGAAAGTATGTTTTGCTTTTGGGATAGGGAAGATGGTGCTTGGCCGTGAGGAAAATAACCGATGATGATAAAGGAGAGAAGATGTGTGGTAGCTAGCGATGAGGAAGAAAAAAATAAGAGTGAGGAGCAATATTTGTTGGTTGTTGCTTGGTTCTCGGGTGGTGGTGCTAGCGTTGATTACGGGTGAAGGGGGAGCCAATAGTTTGTTAGTGATGAGGAAGAAGAACGATTGTGATGGAAGGCCTGGTTCCTTTTATTTCAAAATGAGTCACTCCTTTTCTTATGGTAGGGTGTGCTTGACCAGAAGGTCCACGGCGTGGCACAATGTCTTCATCCTTTTATATATGGTGGTTGGTGTTTTAAAAATGGAAAAGATAAGGTTGTTAGGGTTTTTTTTTATGGATGAGAGGTAGTATTTGAATAACTTATTGAATATGCCATTTCCCCCTTCTTTTTAGCACCAGACACACTTAATTTATATTGCAATTTATTTTGCTTGAAGGCAAAGAAAACCAAAATCAACCATTGAATTTCAAAAATTAATCTATAGCACTCATTTGATTTTTGTTGCTTTGTAAGAATAATTTGAAGGAAAAACAAAGAAATTTGGACCCTTGGATTAAGAAAATTGATTGTGGACTATTTGATTAAAATTTGAGTTGCCAATTTTGCCAATCTTATGCATGTTGGTCCTCTAACTTTTCCATTTGTCATTTTGATCTTTCAACACCAACTTGGGCAAACGTTTAGGCTTTTTCATATATATCCTCTTGTATTTTGGATTTTCTTTTTCTTTTCTAGATCTTTTAGTAGGGTTAAAAGTGGGTAACAATAGATGTCCTCTCTTTACAATGCTTATGAAGCAAAATCTCATCAAGTTTTGCATAGTGAGCTTGTAAAGAAAAAGTACCAATTAGACTTGCTAGGTGATCCACCCATCTTGGAATTCCAAAGACTTTGCTTTTTTAAAAGAAAATTGTCTCATTATCATGTGTGACTTGCCTCTTTTTAAAAATTCAAAATTTGATCTATTTTCATGCCCAACCTGCCATTTTTTAAGAAAATGGTCTTATTATCATGAGTTACTTGCCCCTTTTAAAAAGTTAATAATTAATTTATTTTCACAGGTGACCGTCCCTTTTGAAATTTAAAAATGAATTTTAGCAACCTCCATGCTTCCTTGAAATTGGTCTATTTTTATGGGCGATTTGCCCATTTTGAAATTAAAAAAAAAATGGTCTATTTTCACGAGCGACCTGTCTTTCTTCAAATTCCAAAGAATTTTAGCAAGTCTCCATGCTTCCCTAAAATTATTCTATTTTCAAGAGTGACTTGTCCATTTTAAAATTTAAAAAATTAATTTATTTTCATAGCCGACCTGTCTTTTTCAAATTCCAAAAAGAATTTTAACAAGCCTCGATGTTTCCTTGAAATTGGTCTCTTTACACGGTCGACCTATTCATTTTGAAATTAAAAAATTGGCATATTTTCAAGGGTGACTTACCCTTTTTTAAATCCCACAAAGAATTTCAGCAAACTTCTATACTTTCCTGAAATCGATCTATTTTCAAGGGCGACTTGCTCATTTTGAATCTTAAAAGTTGGTTTATTATCATGGGCAACTTGCCCCTTTTAAAATTCTAAATATTAGGATCTACATCTGATCCTTACAAAACTTTTCTAAAAAAAAAATCAAAGTAAAATACCCTCCAAGGATAAATTCTTAAAAGGAGTGCCTTGTTTTATGGCTTTAGTTATCCACACCCTATGGATGAGATGTCTTTGCTATTTCTTGGCTTATATTCTCCCAGGTAGATTTCACAGCCTTTGACAAATCCTACGCCAATACTATTTCAAAATTGAGGTTCAACCATATGAAATGCATCCCTTCCAAACTATAGCCCTTATTTTCTTTATAATCTCATTTTTTATTGCTAAGATTTGTAATTTCTAAGGTGGTCTCCCTTGCCGACTCACCCTCCTAGTTTACTCGAGCAAGTTTGTTCAAGTTGCTTTCAAATCTTGAGTGTCGAGCTGCTTTTGTAGCCTTCTCCTTTTGTGAGTTTTTAGATCGTGGTGAATGTTATCATATTTTTTCTAATTGGGAATAAATTAAAACTCTTTGTCTTATGACAACGTTGTTTTTCATATGTTTTTTCCCCAAATATTGTTGACACATGCTTTGGCTTCTATTTAGGGTGTTTTTTTTAACAAAGATTTCACAAGATTTATTTTGTCTTTTCAAAAACCTGAGATTTTTCAATGACATGTCGAATAACAACATTCATGCAACTCTCATAATTTATATTAGTATTTGAAGAAAGATATTTAATCATGGTGATTGGTTTAGGAGATGACCTATTTTGCATTGAGTTTTAAAAAAGATCAAATATTTGTTTGGAGTCTTGTGTTTGGATTTTCTCAACGTGAACAAAGACAAATACTTTTTTACTTCATCATGATTATCATAAATGGTTCTTTATAGTTTGAGAGCGCTATTTATCAGTTTTTCCTGCTTGCATGACTAGAAAGGATTTTTCAAGACACGTAATAAATGCTGAATTTCATGGCTACAAAAAAAAAAAAGAGTTTATAGGCTCAAATAGTGTTTGAGGGAGAGAGACTTCACTCAGCAAAGTCACTTTCCTGAAAGGCTCAGCATGCGGTAGAGAATGTTTCCGACTAATTATGCAGATGTTAATTCTCCTGCTGAGAGAGTTTCCTCGTGTTTAAGGACCGTTTCGTGAATGTTTGTGCAGCCTTCTTTTGGCTTTTGTATAGAGCATACACATTCCTACTGTCCTGTTACAAAGAAAAAGAAGAAATAGCTTTTGTCTCTTAGAGGAAAGAAACAATATTTAGCCTTTTCTGACACCCCTCTCCCATCCCTTTTGTGTGAATGGTTTATCCTATGGCCATTCTCCAAAGACAGGTAATAGAAACATTTGGATTCATCCTATATTAATATTATCTTTGTTTGTTTGCTTGCTCAACTTTGATCATTTATGATTGCTGGCTTCATGTCTTGCATGTATACTTGGGGACTGGGAAACATGGGCCAACTTGGCCATACTTCTCTTCAGTCAGGGGAGAAGGAGTTACTGCCGAGGCGAGTGGTGGCTCTTGATGGAATCTTCAGCAATGATGTTGCCTGTGCAGTGACTCAGAAGGGAGCACTTTATGCTTGGGGTGGTGGTCAAGCTGGGCAATTGGGCCCTGGCCTCTCCAATCTGGATCTTTTTCATTCATTCCTAGTGAATCAGAATCCGTTCTGCGAAACATCTCTGCTTTGGTTGTCCCAACTGATGTGCAACTTGTTGCTTGTGGACATTCTCACGCACTTGTTTCTACGAGGGGATGGAAGAATACATGGATGGGGTTACAATAGCTATCTATGGTCAGGCAGCAAATGAGAAATCTACTTTAGGTTGGTATCTGTAAATCCTTGCAAACCCCAGGATAAGATCCACAAAATTAATAATGAAAAATCTTATGTTAAGTATTGAAATTAAAAAGGTGATTTTAAATTTTGAGAATTTGAAATAAAATGTTCATGTGTTAAAGTAAAAATAAAAATATGAAAATGGTGGAAAAATAAAAAACAAAGAAATGCATATAAAAACTAAATGAAAGAGATAAAAATGGAAAGTGATGTTCTAGGATATAATTTAATGAATTTTTATGTAGTCTGTTTAAATTCAGTATTAAAAATGTGTTTGAATCAGGAAAATATGGCCAGATGAATATAAAGGATACAATGTAGACCCTTAACCTGAAAGTTGATAAATTAGTGATGAGTATGGAGAATTTTTATAAATTTCAGGTGAAAATATATAGAAAAGTATTTTAGAATTTTCAAATGAATTAATGTGTGGTTCTACGTACAAATGACTTTGATTGCCGGGGTGAACTTGTGTGTAATTGCATGGTTTTTAACCCAGAAAGGAACGAAATTTGAGGAAATTTTTTATTATAAATAGGGGTGGGAGTTCCCAATGAATTAATCAAAGATCTGAACAGTAAAAAAATTGGATTTTTGGTGTAAAAAGTACTTGTTGTCTAGTTTTACACTATTAAGCTTCATTTTCAATTTCATTGTTGAATCAAGCTGAAATTTTATGAGGGGTCTCTTGACATATTGATAAATTCATAATAAAATAAAAAGACTCACATTCTTCTTTATAAATATGGTCGATAACCATTTTGGAAGGAGGAGAGCTTCTTTCTTCATTTTTCTTGAATTTTCCTTATAGTTGTGAGGGGATTTAGGAGTTTTAATGGGTTTAGCATGGATTAAAGGGAGAAAAACACTTTAATACAAGATCAAAAAGAGATTAAAGGGAGAGAAAAGGGGAAGTTAGAGAGAGAAACTAGAGGAATCTAAGGAGGAAGAAAGAGGCTTGGAAAATAATTTGACTAGAAGGCATTTGGGGTTCATATAAATGACTAGTAAGATGTTGAGAACTCATGTTTGTACGTTTGAGTAAGTTTTAAGTAGTTTTGAACAATTTATGAATCTTTGGTGTTAGGGTTCTTAAATAAGACCCGGGAAAATCTAAGATTATTTGTGATTGAATTAATTGAATTGGAATATGTTATAATAGATGCTAAATCGTAGAAAAATTAAGAAATCATGGTGACAAGTAGGGTTCTATAGGCTGACCAAGAGGAAAATTGTTTTGGAGTTGTTTAGATTATGCACTTACATATAATTGTGTTATGTTATTGTGTGTAAAGTGATTACAAATAGATTAAGTTAATTTATCAAAATGATAATGGAATTTTTAGGTTAGTGATGATAAGGAATTTTGAAGAAATAGTTGAATTAAAGACATAGTTAATTGTACATGTATAAATGATGAAGAATCTAGTTTAAACCATGAAGCTTTATGAAACAATTCCAAGAGGAAATGGAAGTTTTGGGGCCGGCCATAAGTAGAGTTAAGGAAATTTAAAAGTAAAGATGAAATGATATGAATTATAATTAATTTAAATGTTAAGAGAGTTATTATGAGTTAAAAAGAATAAATTGAATTATATGTATGTTGAAAAAATAGATTATTATGTTTTGGGATTGGAAGTATAAGTGAAAGTTGTGATGAATATATGTATAATAGATGGTAGATTGGAAATGGAATTAAGGTTTTAAAGAACTAAAAGTAAAAAAAGAAATGATTTGCAGAACATAGCGTAAGTTAGAACTTTATTCCTGCAAATATGAATTATAGTAAATGTATTGAATAGGTGGAAGAAAAGGTGATATTATGTAAAGGTGAAGAAATTTAAAAGGAAAACCTTTAAAAAAAAGAATTTGAAGGAGGGTTCTCCGAGAATAAATATACGCAATTAAATTGAGGATTGATGTTTCTCAACATAGTTACAATAATTTGAATAAAATGGACACTTAATAGATGGTAGATTGTAACATGCTTGTTTGCATTGTTATGAATTTGTGAGTAACAGTTGGAACTATTTTGAATGATTATGCAATGTATAGTCTGGATGTGCTAGTGATTCAAATTATATTATGGTGTGAGTAATAATGGTTGTTTGGATAAGAGTTGTACGAAAAACATTCAGGAAAAAAAAAAACTCTACTTCTCAAGAGCTTGGATAACAAGAGTTAAGATAATGGATTGGCACTTCCTTGCCTTCTTAATTATTTAGATATCCTTAATGTAATTAAATTGTATAGTGCCTTATCATTGTTATTCCTAATGGAAGTGTATGTTTTCGAGGTAGAAATTGATATGTAATTTGTAGTTAATTGCAAAGGCAATAATGTGTGGTACATTATGAGATGTGATTTACCACAATGACAAAAATTAATGATAATATATATATATATATATATATATATATATTGTGTGTGCGTGCGCTGCAAGGATGATAATATAATGAATAAAATGATGAGAACTAAATTTTTCAAGGAATAATGAAAAATGTTGAAAATTGATATAAGATCAACATTCTTTAAGAAAACTTCATGAAATTTGTATTGATCATATAATTTTTAAACGTTATTGAGTGGGATGATGAAAATTTTTAAGATGATTTATTTTGAAATTTTGTGTATGTTACAGGTAAATTCTTTTGAGGATATCCACTTCTTAAGATCACCGAGTTAACACGTTTGTTTTTAAATATGAATGATTGAATATGAAGCTTGATTATATTACCATGTTTGGTTCTTAAAGTGTTTAAAATAATTGAAGGTATCATGGGGTTTCTCAATTGGTTCTGAGTTCCTATAGGTTTCTTGCTTCCAATTTAAATACATAAACATTTATATCAAATCCAATATGTGCTCAACCCATGAGGCGGTCTTATGAAAAGAATGAAATTTAGTAAAAAACAATGTAACAAAATGGTTATCCAAAGACTCAAATGTTAATTTTACATCATATAGACACTTATTATTGCATATAATTTATACTAGAACAATTCAAGGTTGAATAGAAAGGGTTTAGGCAACAGGCGCCAAAGCTACAATAGCAGCACATTGGTTCCAAATTTGGTCACCCTTATCTACAACAAAAGCTACTTTATCCTTTGGCACTTTTGAAACGAATAGTTTTATGAAATCATCATGGCAAGCTTTCCCAGATGTTATATGCTTTTGGCAACAGTATTCTGATGGAGTATTGTTGTTGTATATACTATTAGAGATTTCTATTGCACAACGTTTTATCACCTTTGTGTGGCACTCTTCCAAATGTCGAGAAAGCTCTGGATTTTCTTCATGAGTACGAATCGCAAACCCTAGTGTAATGACAAGTATACCGATAAACAAAAATATTCCTAAAGAGATGTTTTTGCCTAAGCTTCCCAAGTTTTTTTACAGCAATATATTCTCTTACTTGGACAAAAAGTTGTTGGATGCAAATAAAATAATACTATCCAAGTACAATTTATAGGTAAGAAATTACTTCAAAACATTTTGTTGATTTGATATAGCATTGATTAATATTTGCATGTTAAGAGTTGATGAAATCCATTTTAGGAAGTTAGTTCTAGTTAAAAAAGAGTGTTCAAGTGGTTTTGATAGCAACGTATTCAAGCAGAATTAAGTAATTATGAGTTACATTAATGAAAGGACTAATTCTAAGAAAAAGATCAATAAATTTAGAAAATTGCTCAATAAATTCACTGTTTTAATATAATAGCATAATTCAATTAAATGGTTTACAAATATAGATAACATATAAACTCTAGTTACGTTAATATTATTATGTAACTCTTATTCCTTAATGTGAACTTAACCTGTGCATTTATATTACCCTAATTGTAACTCGTACCAGTAATAAAATTTTACAGCACAATACAAGAGATTGTGAACAAGTTTTGTAGTTCTCAACTGATCTCGTGTAGCACAATGCAAGGATAATAATGTGATGGGACGAGAATTTATCGGGGAATAACAAAAAAAGAAAAGTGTTTAAAATTGATATAAGATCAACATTCTTTAAGAAAACTTTATGAAATTTGTTTTGATCATATAATTTCTAAATGTTATTGAGTGGGACGATGCAAATTTTCAAGATGATTTATTTTGTAATCTTGTAAGTGTTACAGATAAATGCTTTTGAGAATATCCATTTATTTGGACCACCGAGCTACCTAGTATTACACATAAAGAATATTTGTATTTTCAAAAAGAAAAACTTTTAAATAGTTAATGTGGATGTAGTTTTAACAAGAGTTATAATACATTTTGTACATTTATAAAATTGTTGGAAGGTTGTTAGGACAATATGTATGTAATTCTTAATTTTTATATGCTTGTCATTGAAATTAAGTAAAACCACACCAGAAAGTCATGATGTTACAATATCCATCACCATAAAGTACCTGATGTTACAATATCCATCACTATTTGACTGGTACGCTATAACTAAAGTTCTTCAGTAGCTCTGTAGATTTATGTAACTTTGAAGGAAGTACCATATCGTAGGTGTTATGTTATTATGTGTAAAGTGATTACAAATAGATTAAGTTAATTTATCAAAATGATAATGGAATTTTTAGGTTAGTGATGATAAGGAATTTTGAATAAATAGTTGAATTAAAGACATAGTTAATTGTACATGTATAAATGATGAAGAATCTAGTTTAAACCATGAAGATTTAGGAAACAATTCCAAGAGGAAATGGAAGTTTTGGGGCCAGCCATAAGTACAGTTAAGGAAATTTAAAAGTAAAGATGAAATTATATGAATTATAATTAATTTAAATGTTAAGAGAGTTATTATGAGCTAAAAAGAATAAATTGAATTATATGTATGTTGAAAAATGGATTATTATGTTTAGGGATTGGAAGTATAAGTGAAAGTTGTGATGAATATATGTATAATAGATGGTAGATTGGAAATGGAATTAAGGTTTTAAAGAACTAAAAGTAAAAGAAATGATTTGCAGAACATAGCGTAAGTTAGAACTTTATTCCTGCAAATATGAATTATAGTAAATGTATTGAATAGGTGGAAGAAAAGGTGATATTATGTAAGGGTGAAGAAATTTAAAAGGAAAACCTTTAAAGAAAAGAATTTGAGGGAGGGTTCTCCGAGAATAAATATGCGCAATTAAATTGAGGATTGATGTTTCTCAACATAGTTACAATAATTTGAATAAAATGGACACTTAATAGATGGTAGATTGTAACATGCTTGTCTGCATTGTTATGAATTTGTGAGTAATAGTTGGAACTATTTTGAATGATTATGCAATGTATAGTCTGGATGTGCTAGTGATTCAAATTATATTATGGTGTGAGTAATAATGGTTGTTTGGATAAGAGTTGTACGAAAAACATTCAGGAAAAAAAAAACTCTACTTCTTAAGAGCTTAGATAACAAGAGTTAAGATAATGGATTGGCACTTCCTTGCCTTCTTAATTATTTAGATATCCTTAAGGTAATTAAATTGTATAGTACCTTATCATTATTATTGCTAATGGAAAGTGTATGTTTTCGAGGTAGAAATTGATATGTAATTTGTAGTTAATTGCAAAGGCAATAATGTGTGGTACATTATTTTTTTCTCTTTTTTTAAGCTTTTTTTTATGAGAATACTTGTTACTAAAACATTTTGGACTCATGCAACTTATGCAAATCATATTCGTACACAAAAATATCAAAATACACAAAATCAAACACATAAATAACAAAATATTTGTATAGGGGTATGAAATCGACCTTCGAGCATAAAAAAATCAGAAAAGCCTAGAAAATCCAATTGGGCCACCTAGATCTCGTGTAGCTCCCGCAATGACCAATTAGCTTTTTTGTAGAATGAAATGCGCATGTTCATCTGATGCGATCGAACCCATACTAAAGGATCCATTAATAGTTCCAGTACACCCAATCACTAGGGCTAGGGCTAGGGCAAAGAAGTTCAAGGAAGACTTTAATGAGCTTTTGCAAGATATATGGACTGAGGTGGACTACAAAAGTGTAACAACCCAGGATGAAAAGGCCTTAATAAATTTGATTCATATTCAAGATAAGATTGAGGACTATTGGTTTAGGCCAAGGAGTAAATCGGCATCATTGTGCTTGTTTTGTCAAGTATTGTGTGTTTTCTAATCCAACAAGGAAATCATAAATTATTTGGGCAAAAAAAGTATAATATATCAAGGAGTCTAATCCACCAAGGAGTTCAATCTATCAATGGGATTTAATTGGAAGGAAAATCCTACACTACCTTGGACACTAAAGGTGGCGGCAAAAATAGGATTATTGGGACAAGAAAATTTCCTAGTCTATTCTTCAAAGAGTAGTGGTGGCACTATAGGATAAAATTTCAGAATGTTTATTTTATTATTTCCATGTTATTTAGTTAGTTTTTGGGTTATTTTATGTTTAATTTCAAATTAGATCAAGTGAGCTCATTAAGTTATCTTAGGGGTTTATTTGTAAGAGTATAAATATTCTTTTGTAAAACTTGATTTTCGTATTGGAATACACATTAATTGTCGCATATTGAAGCATAGAGAATAGGGATTTTTCTTGTTTGGTTCTTAATTTAACTACACTCTTCAAATAATTAACCAATCTTTATTTTGATTTTATACTTCTTGTGCTTATCTCTAGGTGAGGGTGTTGTGTGAGGGTTATTATTATATTTTTGGTATCTTAAGGTGTGTAGTCCATTGTGTCAATCTCAATTCTCAATCTTAAGCCTAAATTAAAAAGATCTTGGGCTCGTAAATTTAATTAAATTATGTTAGGGTTTGTATAAATTGGTATCAGAGCAAGGTATAATTTCAGGTTATATCCCTTTTAATTCATGTCTTTATTTTTTTTCTTGATTACTTGTCATAAAGTTTCGGCTTATTGATTAAAAAAAACTATTTCTTGTGTTTCTTGATAATTGTCAAATGCATACTCTAATATTGTGTGTTCTTGATTTTCTTGATTGATTCATGTAATCAATATCTTTAAAAAAGCATATTGCAATACCATTAAATTTTTTGAGTTTTCCAAAAGTCTATAAAAAATTGAAAAAAAGTTTTGAAATTTCAAGGGTTACCTGAATATACATCATTAAATTTTGATCCTTGGACAAGTTGGTTAAACCTTGAATCTTGAATCTTTATTCATTCTTGATTGAGTTTCTTTAATAAATTGGGTTGATTAGTTATTTCTTTATTTTTCTTGATTTCATCTTTATTTTCTTAATAATTCTTGCTAGTGTTAGTTGTTTCTTGATTTTTATTTGTGTCTTCTAATCATCATTATATTAGCATGAATTTACATTACTACTTGTAAATTTATCTTCGTAGTTTTCTTTTGCTAGTTTTGTAATTTTCTTGATTCCTGAGTCTTTTCATAATTATATTATAAGATCAGTGTAAAATTTGGTTGATAAGTGTTAGTTTCGTTAAGAACTGAAGCTAAGAAAAATTGTGTGGAAAAAGGCATAGTGAATATATTAGAGTGAAAAGCCTATAAATTTATGTGAAACACGAGTGAGTGAGGTATTATTTTTATTTCATCTAACGGTTTCTTGAAAGTTAAAAAAAATGCCTGCTAAAAGTGTTGCCCAGAAGAAGGGTGAAAAGCCTGAAAAATCTAAGTTCAACTCTGAATCGTGATAATACATGGATAGTGTTTGGGAAAATTTTGAGTCAATTTGATAAATTTGAGACTAGAGTTTATATTGGATTTAGAAGCATTAGTAAAAAGGGTAAGTTTACTAAAGAAGGCTCAAAGAAAGTTGTATCACCACTTGGTTAAAGTATAGCTAAAAAAATTGATGAAAAGGCTAAAGATGATAAGTTTATCCATGGTAATAGGTTTCGTACACAAAGATAGTCTTTATAAGGATCGGCCAAGGAGAGGGTGTAATCGGCCAAGGGTGAAATTTGATCATAGGAGTAGTTCTAATCACTATAGTGATATAGATAGGAATTTGGGTGGTATTAAGATGAAAATTCTAGCCTTTCAAGGAAAAGTAGATCCAGAAGCTTATTTGGAATGGGAGAGAGAGGTGGAGATGATTTTTTATATCCGTAGGTATTCTGAAAAGAAGAAGATCAAATTAGTTATTATGGAGTTTACTGATTATGCCATGGTTTGGTGGGACAAATTAGTGAAGGATAAAAGAAGGAATGGAGAAAAACCTGTAAGAATATGGGATGAGTTGAAAGCAATTATGAGAAAGAAAGATATGTTCCCAAGCATTAGTATAGGGAATTATTTAATAAAATGCAGACTATTACTGAGGGTCATAAGAGTGTTGAGGAGTATCAAAAGGATTTAAAAGTTGCTATGATTAGAGCTAATGTAGTTAAAAAGAAGGAAGTTACAATATCTAGGTTCTTAAATGGATTGAATAAAGACATAGCTAATATAGTGGAGCTACAACCTTAAATAGATTTAGATGAGTTTGTGTATTTGACTATAAAAGTAGAGAAACAGATGAAAAGAAAAGGTAGTGCACACCCAGGTGGTTTTATGGGTTCTTTTTTTAGTTGGAAGTTGAATTACAAAAGAGAGCATAATATGCCATTGAAGCAGTTGGTTGGACAGAAAGTTGTTAAACCTTTCATCTAAAAAAAGCTAGTTTTGGCCAATGATTGTAAGGTCAAAACCAAAACCCAACCTCAGTGAAAACATGATACTAGTTGTGGTTTAGGACACTATGCATTAGAATGTCCAAATAAGAGGGTTATGGTTATAAAAGATGATAGGTTGGTTGAATCTACTAGTGAGAAGTCTAATTGTGATGATAAGCCACCACTAGAGGATGTTAGTGACTTGGAGTTTGTTAAAGAAGCTTTGGTAGTCAGAAGGTCATTACTTGTGTTAGGCTAAAGATGATGGTGTGGAGCAACAGAGGGAGAACATCTTCCATACTAGATGCTTATTCAATAATAAAGTATGTTGTATGATCATTGATAGTGATAGTTGTACTAATGTTGCTAGTATTATCATGGTTAAGAAGTTGAATCTCAATACTATTAAGCATGAAAAACCTTATCAGCTTTAATTGTTGAATGATAGTGGTGTAGTTAAAGGTGAATAAATAAGTGTTAATTCCTTTTTTTAGTGGGTAGGTATAAAGATGAAGTGTTATGTAATGTTATTTCTATGCATGCTACTAACTTGTTATTAGGAAAGCCTTGGCAATTTGATAAAAAAAAATCGAGCATGATGAATTTAAAAACAGGTATTCTTTGGAAAAGGATGGAAGAACCTACACACTTGCACCATTGACACCTAAGCAAGTAATTGAAGATGAGTTGAAGTTGAAGCAAAAGGTAACTTTTGAAAGCATTCAAACAAAAAACCATGGTAAAATTATGAGGAAGAATGAAAATAAAATGAGCCTTGAGTTATAAAATAAAGGGGGTACAGTTTCTGCCATTAAAAAAAAGGAATAGAGTTTCGGCCAGAATGAGAAAAAAAAAGAGGGTAGATGCCATGGATAAAAAATGATTAGAGAAAAGAAAAACATGGTAAGAAAATAAGAGTGTAAAAAAATTTAAGAAACACCTTAATTATTTTGCAAAATCTGATAATATTAAACATGCTTTCTTTTTTTAAATGCATTGAAATCTTGTGTTCCTAGTGTATAAAAAAGGCATACATAAACTTTGATGACTTGAAATCTTGTGTTCCTAGTGTTATTAAATCTATTTTACAAGAATTCAATGCTATCTTTCCAAATGAAATCCCAAGTGGATTGCCATTGATAAAGGTAATTGATACGAGCCTCTTGATCATTTGGTCAAGCAACCCCTATCGAAGTAGCAACCAGGAAAGTCAAAAATCAGGTTTGATAGAACTTTGACCGAAAGGTAACCCTGTATCTAAAAACTAGAGGTATTGGAAAAGAAGTTGGACCCAGAGATAACCTTGTGTCTAAAAACCCTAAGTATACAAATAATGTCATGAAGCTAGTTAATCTTCGATAAGTCAATGTACGATATTTGTCCCTACAAATAAAGGTTGTTTTGCCACAAACAAACAAACAAAAGGAAAACTCACATTTATTCTCCAACTTACTGCTGGAATTTTCAACTAAAAAAACATAATATAGCCTCCAGTAACTAACCCTAATGGACTCCTTTTGGGTTGCATGTTAATGGGCCTAAACTAGTAATCAACTAACATAAGTCCAATAATGAAATAAACTCCTAAACAATGGCTAATGGGCTAGAACAAACCCAAATTAAAAATAATTATTAAAAATTAAATAAATAAAATAGGATAATAAAAACAAAGTCTTCATGCCAAAATTCCTCTATGTAGCCCGAATCTCCAATTTTCGCACATTATTGGTAGGTTTTTAGTCTTGACTTTGAACATGTCATTCTCTCTCTTCTAGATGAATTATAGAGCCATCCATATATGGTTGGAAAGCTTAAGATGTATAATTTTCATCCTAACTTGAATCGCATAAAATTTTTACCTATAGCTCCAAATATGTCCCAAACAGTACATAAAAGTCTAGTTTGGCAGATTTAACAAGATGTTTCTAGTAACTTTGACCATATGAAATAATATGTTCTTGAACTCTATTTAAACTAATAAATTACCAAAATATATTCTCATGTGTCTAGTATCTCTCTGTAAAATATCAGCTCGTTCTGATGTACGGTTTAAGAGATATATCTTATCTCACAAAACTGGTCAATAGATATTTTAAAGTTAAATTCGAACCTGACTTGATTTTTATCAGGAATTAAGCATTAAATTAATTTTGTTCTATAATCATCTATACCTAATCGACCAGCTTATAGGAGTAACCCTGAAGAGACTAGGAACTCCAAAAACAAATGGAGGAGTTGATATCTAAGGGGTACATTAGAGAAAGTATGAGTCCATATGTAATTCCAGTACTTCTAGTACCAAAAAAAGATAATACTTGGTATATGTGTGTTCATTTCTGAGCGTGACACTTCTAAAAGTGATAATACTTTTAGTACCAAATAAGGGTAATACCCAATTTTAGTTGGGTTTCACGAGAGAAATCTTGGGAGTATTAAGATGAAGATGCCTATTACTTTTCAAGAGAGGAGTTATTTAGAAGCATTTTTATAATGGAAGAAGAAAATGGGGTTGATCTTCTATTGTCATAACTATTCAAAAGAGAAAAAGGTAAGATTAGTTATGATTGAATTTATTGATTATTCAATTATTTGATGGGAGTAATTTATTTAGAGCAGGAGGAGGATTCGTGAGAAAAGAAATTTATTCATGGTCATTATTATCTGGAGTTGTATCAAAAGTCACAAAACTTAACTCAAGGTTCTAAAAGTGTAGAGAACTACCTTAAAAAAATAGAGGTAGCTATGATTTGAGTGAATGTGATAAAGGATAGAGAAGTTATCGTGGTTAGGTTATTGAATGGTTTGAACCATAAGATAGTGAATGTTATTGAGTTACAATAATATATAGAGTTGGAAGAGATGTTGCATATAGCTACAAAGATAGAACGGAAACTTAAGAGAAAGGGTAGTTCACGAAAAATTCATAATTTGATTTTTTTTATTTTTATTTGGAGGCAAAATTGAAGGCAGAAAAGGTTTGCCCAAACCAAGCCAAACATAGAAGTAAAAACTGAACCACATAAGAGTAAGAAAGAAGTCTTCACCAATATTATAGGTAAGTGTTATTCTTAAACACTTCATCATCATGATATTAAATTTTTTTATGTGTAGAAAATAGGTCACATAACTTCTCAATATCTAAACAAAGAGACTTATGATCTTATGTGATCATAGAGAGTCTTATGTGATCATAGAGAGGTTGAAACTAAAAGTGATAGCAATGATAAGGAGATGTTACCACTTGAGGATGCTAGTGATGATGATGTAGAGTATCCAATTAAAGGTGAATTGTTTATGATTAGGTGAGAAATGAATGTTCAAGTCAAGAAATATGATTTAGAGCAATAAGGGGAGAATATATTTCATACAAGATGTCATATTAATAATAAGGTATGTAGTATGATTAAAGGTGGTAAGAGTTATGCTAATATAGCTACCACTATAGTTGAATCAAAATACTACAAAACACCGTATTCCTTTTAGACTTTAGTGGTTAAATAAATATGGTGAATAAATAGGTTTTGGTTTTATTTTTTATTGGAAGATATAATGATAAAGTTTTTCCTATATATCCAGGTCATTTATTATTAAAGAGGTTGTGGTAGTTTGATAGGAGGGTTGTACATGATGGATTTAAGAATGGGTTTTTATTTGTGAAAGATGGGAATTCATGACTCTTATACCATTATCACCAAAATACATTTACGAGGACCAATTGAAATTGAAAATAAAAAGTGAGATCAAGGGTAGTGAAAATACAGAATTGGTTGTGAGTCATGAGAGAAGAGAAAAGTCAAATTCGGCTAAGAGAAAAAATAGAGAGTTAGTCAAAAGTGGAGAGAAAAATAGAGTGAAAAAAATAGAATAGAAAAGAGTGATGAGGGGAAAACAACGAAACATATGAGTTTTTATGCAAAAGAAAGTGAGATCAAGAGTGGTTTTTGTACTAACTAGCCTATGTTTATACTTTTATATAAAGAGGCATATTTTAATGCTAATAAACTTGATCCTTTTATTCCTAGTGTTGTTGTTTTCTTGTTACATGAATTTGATGATGTGTTTCCTGAAGATGTTCCTAATAGTTTACCATCATTAAAGGAAATGCAACATCAAGTTGATATTATACATGGAGTTGTGATTCATAACTGACCAACTTATAGAAGTAATCCTGAGAAGACAGAAACTTCAAAGGTAAATTAAGGAGCTTATGTCTAAAGGTTATATAAGAGAGAGTATGAGTTCATGTGTGGTTCTTGTGTTACTTGTACCTAAGAATGATGGATCTTAAAGGATGTGTGTTAATTGTTGTGCTATCAACAACATTAAGGTAAAGTATAGACATCTGATTCTTATGCTAAATAACATGTTAGATGAATTGTATGGTTCATGTGTTTTTACTAAGATTGGTTTGAAAAATTGATATCATCATATTATAATGAAAGAAAGAGATGAATAAAAACTACTTTTAATACTATTTATGGTTTGTACGAATAGTTAGTCATGTCGATTAGTCTTACTAGTACACCTAGCACATTTATGAGATTGACGAAATATGTTTTACATGTATTTATAGGCAAATATGTTGTTGTTTATTTTGATAATATCTTAGTATATAATAAAAGTATAAATGAGCATATTGAACATTTATGATATATGTTTAATGCTTTAAGGAATGAAAACATATATGTTATTTTAAAAAAGTGTAATTTTGCATGGAAAAAGTTGGTTTTTCTTTTATATGTTAAAGGTATAGAGATGGATGAAGGAGAAATGAAGGTTATCCATGAATGGCTCACACCTAAATCAATTACTAATGTAAGAAGCTTTCATGGTTTGACTAATTTTTATATAAGATTTTTTAAATATTTTAGTATAATTTTTATATAAGATTTGTTAAATATTTTAGTACACTAGTCGCATCATTTACAGAAGTTGTTAAGAAATCTATATTGAGCAAGAGAATGCATTTAATTTGATTAAAAGAATTCTATGCTTAACATGTTTATTGCATTTAATTTGATTAAAAGAATTCTATGCTTAACATGTTTATTAGCATTACCTTACTTTTCTAAAGCTTTTGAGATTGAGTGTGATACCTCAAGAATAGGTATTAAAGTTGTTTTAATGCAGGAGAAGCGAATAATTATCTATTTTAGTGAAAAACTTGGTGAAATAGCATTAAATTACACGACTTATGACAAGGAGAGTTATACATTGATAAGGAATTTAAAGACTTAGCAACATTATTTGTGGCCAAAAGAATTTATTATCCATTCGAATCACGAGTCGCTGAAGCACTTGAAGGGACAATGTAATTTGAATAGAAGGCATGCCAAGTGGGTAAAGTTCATTGAAATTATTAAGTACTAGAAAGGTGAGGATAATATAATGGTTGATGCATTATCTTAGAGGTAGGTTTTACTATCTATTTTAAATTTCAAATTATTAGGTTTTGAGTATGTTAAAGCTTTATATGTTAATGATAATAATTTTGCTAATGTGTATGAGTTTATGAGAAGTCAGCCTATGGTAAGTTTTATAGAATTGATGGTTATTTATTTAGAGAGAATAAACTTGGTATGCCTCATAGTCATATGCATGAATTGCTTGTGTGTAAAACTCATGAGGTTGGTTTAATATGACATTTAGGTGTTAGGAAGACTTTAGAAGTTTTGCATGAACACTTTTACTAACCTAAAATGAAATGTGATGTACAAAATGTGTGTGATATATGTATCATGTGTAAGCAAGCTAAATCTAAGGTCTTACCACATAGGTTATATACTTCTTTGCATATACTTTAAGAACCTTAGGTAGATATTTTTATAGACTTTGTATTAGGTTTACTTAGGTCAAGAAAAGGTAGGGATTTGATTTTTATTGTTGTAAATATGTTTTCTAAGATGATATATTTTATATAATGTCATAGACATGATAATACAACCAATATTTATGATTTATTATTTAGGGAGATAGTATCACTTTATGGTGTTCATGTAGGCATTGTTTCCTATCGACATGTTAAATTCCTTAATTACTTTTGAAAGGTTTTATAGGTAAAGTTCGGAACTAAGTTATTATTTTACCTGTCATCCACAAATGAATGGTCAAATAGAAGAAGTAAATAGAACTTTAAACTACTTTATTACATAATTTAATTTAAAAGAATTTGAGAAATTAGGAAGAATATTTTTCATTTATAGAGTTTACATATAATAAAATTGTGTATTGTACTACTAATCGTTCACCATTTGAGATTGTTTATAGTTTTAATCTAATAACCCCTTTAAATTTGATTCCTTTAATTGTTAATGAAAGGGTTAGTCTTGATGAAAAAAGAAAAGCAAATATGGTGAAGACATTTCATGAGAGTTTTCAACAATATATGGATAAAAATAACGAACAATATGCATCTAAATCTAACAAAGGTCATAGGCATATTGTCTTTGAACCAATTTTAAGCGGTTTAGATGCATATGAGAAAGGGAAGATTTTCATCCCATAGGAGGTATAAATTACATCCTAAAAGAGATGGTCCTATTCCAATTTCTTGAACGAATCAATGACAATAAATATAAAATGGATCTTCCTATTGAGTATAGAATTGGTATTGGTTTTAATGTTTATGATTTTTTACTATTTGATGTAGATGATGACTCAAGGTCGAATCATTTTGAAAAAAAAAAAAGAATGATAACAATCAATAAGTATCACCAAATGATCCATTAGAGGTAAAGGTGATAATTGGACCAATTACAAGATCAATGGCTAAGAAGATTAAAAAGACATTTAGTGGGATAATTCAAGATATTTAAGTTAAGTCAAGCATCAAGATTACAACAAGGAATGATCAAGCTTTAATTAATATAATCCATACAAAGAAAGGAGTTGGCTATTGGGCTTGAGGCATATGGATTGGGATTATTTTCCTAATGTTTTATTTTATGTTAATAGATATAACTTTTGATCCAACTATTTGATTGGGCTATGATTTTTTAAGAAGATTCTAAAGGTTTTATTTCCTATAGATTTGAAATTTTGTAGCAATCACATGTTGGTAAGGATTTTTTATAAAACTCAGAATTTTCTATTCAAAATTTGCAATATTTTCCTAGTAGATTTTGGATTTTTATTTTATTTTATTTAGAACTTTTTGTTATTTTTCTAGCCTTATTTATGAAGTTTTACCTAGTATAAATAGGATTATTTAACTTATTTTTAGCCCTTTTTATAACTAGAATGTAAACTCTATAGCTCAAGAATCACTAACACCTTTTCTTTAATCATCTATCTGTCTAGAGAAGAATAATAAAAGGGTAAAGAAACCATAGTTTCGCAAGTAAAGCTTCATAAGCACTACCCATCCTAGCACAAGTTTCATAAATACATATATTTTTGCATTGCTAACAATAAAACAACAACTTAAAATAATTAAAAAATGTTAATATTTCATAGTTCAGAAAACATGTCGTAAAAATAGTAATCAATACATGTTTTTTCTTGGCATTCAATCTCATAAACATGACCTTACTCTCAAATCAAATTGTTATAGTCATATTATACTTGTGACCAGACCATTAGTCGATTATTCTTGATCAACTATTGTAACTTGTTGACAAGGGGTCATTGCTAATTATTGTAACCCATTAATGAGACATTAGAACTAGTTCTTGTGTCGCCCACTCACCAAAGGTTATTACATCATTCATAGCTATCTAAGAGTCATTATACAACCATTTGCAAATCCATTCCAAAATATTTTTTTTTCATAAACCAGTTTATAAAACATTCTTACAAAAAATCTGTATCATGCACTCAACAATTTCACATATAAACAAATCAATTTAAACATATCAAGTGTTTGATCTTCTTTTAAAGAGTGTAATATCTATAGTAGAGAAAATGTACAATTAAAAAAATATTTATTCTGTTTAAAATTAATAGTGTGTGTAAATTTACTTCTCTTGCTTTAATAACCAATGTTCAAAATCTAAGCTCCAACAACCTATATATGGAACTTCAATCCCACTTCACTTCTTTTCTCTGCACCTATCAAAGGACAAGTGACTCTCATAATTTTCTTTCTTTAGACTATCATAAAGTTTATAAAACTAAAGTAAATATAATCTCTGGTACCATCTTTATATATATATATATATATATATATATAGAGAGAGAGAGAGAGAGAGAGAGAGAGAGAGGACTACATAGCCCTATTTTTTTTTCTACTTAGTCTAAAATAAAATTATATATAAATTTAGTTTAGGGTATTACATTGACAAATCCATATTATAGATAATGAGTTGTTGCTACTAACACAATTCATAATAAGAGTTATAATATACGGAGGAAAGCCAAACTCATCAAGAGTAGTTTCAAAGATCTCCAATCTATATGATCATACGCTTTAGCTAGATCAATTCTCACTACCATGCCTCTATAACTCCTCTTCATGGCACAAATATTATGAAGATCTTCTTAAGCAAAGAAGATATTGTCAGAAGCTTTTCTACCAGAAATGAAGCTAGCTTGCTTCAGGATAATCAAACCATCCAACAGAAAGCGAATTCATTAAACAAGAACATTGGTAAGAAGCTTGTAGACTATATTACATGAGATGATAGGACGAGTTTAACTATAAGTTAAAGAATAATTTTCGTTAGGAATTAAAACAGTAAGAGTTTCTACAAGAGAATGAGGGATGTACCCTATAAGAAAAGCATCATGCACCATTCGCCAGATAAATCAAACATTGTACGAGCACTTCTTTCAAGTGGTCAAACAAGATAAATCAAACATCCTTGTACCTTGTTCTTCAAATTCACCGAAACTAAAAGGTTCTCAGTTCCACCATAAACAAGTTTGTAGCCTTTCTCAAATAAACTCTATAAAAACAATAACATTATCCTTTTCATATATTCTTTTATTGTATTTATATAAAACCCACAAAGAATTGGTCGCAACTATCGCACTATAGTACAACTATTTTTTCTTTAACAATTCCTTTTATCTTTTATATGATGTAGTTCTTTAAACAAGAAGAAAAATCCTCAAAAAAAGTGTTAACTAATTTAATTATAAATAAAACAAATATTTAATATATCGAATCAAGAAGAAATTAGAAACAAACTCAACTGCAAATTTAAAAATTCATAATGCTAGCAAGGTAGATTATGAGGACAATGAATTATCATTTGCTTGAATAAGAGAGAGTTATTATATCTGTATTTTTGTTATGTCTCGTAATTTGATATATGGGTAAATTTTGCATAATTACAAGGAACTTCCCACAACCCTCTTGATCAAGATCCACTCCAACTTAAAGTGGCATCAATTGCTAGATCCAAGAAGTAACTATAATTATATTTTCAATTTTGAAACCTTTTTTTTTTCAAGAAGGGTAAAAATCCACCTAAATTTAGAGAGAGAAGAGGAGATGGGATGTTTTGAATTAAAAAAAAAAAAAGAGATGAAGAGAGAGGGGATAAGGAGATGAGAAAGTAGCAGAAAGAGAAAAACAGTAGAAAATGAAAAAAGAGGAAATCAAGGAAAGGGAAAAAAATCAAGTTGGGGATATTTTTGTATTTTCACTAAAATTTAAATCTAGCTATAAAGTGTAATTTTTAAAAAGATAAAGACAAAAGTGTTATCGTGTTAAAATATTAGGAGCATCAAGGTAGTTTTTCACTAAGAACCATCATTCAACTTCGTCCTTTCAGTTTGATTCCTGTGAGCTATAGTGTGCGAATGAAATAAACCTGTAACACAATCATCGACTTTTAGCCATTCAACATGAGATTTTTAGAACCATATTATCTCCTCTCGAGCTAAATTTTTATTATAATCATTTAATAATTCATCCTCAATATTAATCAAGAAATCAGAGTACTTAGTGATGGTACACCAAAAAAAAATTTAAAAATTATTATTATTATTATTATTATTATTATTATTAATCCTAGCCATTTGAGTTAGGCTCGAATGACCTCACCCCTTCAAATTGTTCGGGCCAAACCCGAACAACCTAACATCTTCCATCCAAACTACTCACTAAGCTATTTGGTTCAAACCTGAAACAAGATGACTGCCATGCTTTTATATGTCTTGAACAAGTACCGCTCATGTGCATATACCTCAACGTATTTTTTAAGTTCCAAGAAGTTTATGCACCACCCATGAGCACACATCTAATTTTTATGGTGCACCTTCAAACCATTGATTAGTGTTTGTGGCACACACCAAATTCTTTACACAACAAAAGCATCAATCTCTTCATTAATGACAAGAGGCACCACAATCAATAATAAGCACCAACATTTTCATCAATGGTACAATAATCAACAACTCATTCTTTACTCACCATGAGATAGTTCTTCATCATTTCTCACTCTTTATGATGTAACTTCACATGATCGAGGTATATAAATACCTCAAGTCACTATATAAGTTAACATGAGAAACAACACAACACAAAAATAAATCCTCACAACAGAACTTGAAACACAAAGCAAAGCATACAATGTCACAAAGCCACACTACTACTCCTACACTCCTGCTCCTGCTCACATACTACATTGTTCATATTCTTCATTACTAAATTTTCATGCTCAACATACTCCTCTCATTCTACATTTACCGATTTATTCATTGAAGGATCCTCTATTCCAATAAAAGACTTGTTTTGTAGGATATTTTGTGAAAGTTATCTCGTCAACATACTAGACAAGTCATAACACCGGCCTAAATATTAATCATGGAAAGTTCAATCAGTTCATGCAAATCATGTCAACCTGCCACTGAATCAGTTCATATAAATCCTCATGGTTAGTATAACTACGAGTATTCATCTGATGAAGAAGATTTATTTTAGCTGATGAGAGGCACAAGCAGGAATCACAAAGAGGAGAGGAACGTGGACTGACCTCAGGGTCAACCTTACCTTAGACGTATTCCTAAAATTCCACCTTGACAACCACTTGTCTATGTGAAGGGTGTTAGTAAAGATGAACTTGATGGAGGTCATGGGACCTTGTCATATGAAGATAAATAACCACAACCCGGGAGATAAAAATCGATTAACATGATTAAAGGTCGGTATGAGCAAGAACCTTTTGATGACAAGGATGTTCCATGTGAACCTGATGGAGATGATGATGAAGATTTATAGCATAAAGAAGATCTTCTAAACAAATACATGTAGAACTCGGTAATTTCTTACAAGTCTTTTGGAGATATTACAGAAGATTATTAAGGTGTTCCTTTAAATACAACAATTGAAGTATTGGAGGACATAGATGATGATGAACTCTAGTTTAAAATAGAAATATATGGGAAAGAACTACAAGTGGACTTCACAAGAACAAGAAGTATAACATCATATATGGATTTTTCCCTATCACACACGCACCATAAATTAAATTTTGAAGTTCACAAGTCAAAAACATGCTACTTTGTGAATAAGTTAGGTACAATATTATAATTGAAGTATTTGTTTCTTTGGAGTATAAGAGGTCGATTTTTGACAGATAACTTGAGGATGAGTTTTTCTCAAGTAGGGGAGACAAATGTAGAACAAATAGCTCAAGAGTTTATGGACCAAATTTAGAAGGCCAAGCATGAAAAGAAGTTCGAGGAGAAACCTGGAACCATCCGATGTGAAGCTTGAAGTTATTGTTTTTTTATTTTAATTATTTTCATAGTTAATGTTGAATTTTAATTATTTCTCCTACTTAGTTTAGGGATTTTAGTTAATTAGTAATTTACTATTTAGAAATCATAAAGCTACATGGATTCTATTAAGAAAAGTTTTAATTAGAAATTCTTTTCTAGAAAGGATTAGAACTATTATAAATAAGGGATGTCTTTATTTTTAGAAGATTCAGATTATTATTCAGATTCAATAAAAAATACTAGAGAATTTTCTCTAGATTTCTGTACAGTTAGGTTTGTGACCTTAGAGCTTGAGAACTCTAATTTTATCTTTGTTATATGCTATGTCATGTAGTATTAGATCAGGTCAATATCTTGATACATGGAGAACCATAAAGAGAATAGTGGGAAAGTTGGTGGAAACCATCTCTGTAATGGTGATTAGGAGATGCAAACTATTTAGGATAAGGTAGATCTTTATTCAATGGTGATAGCAACTTTAGAGAAACAAGTGCAAACTGGGTTTGGTGACATCAACACCAGATTTGATGAGCTTACATCCAGGCCTGAGGCACTAGGGCTGCACACCTGGAGAAAAAGAAAGGCACGCGTCAAGGATGAAGCCCGCGACCAACTTGCCACCGAACTGATTCGTGTAAATCCGTGTGGTTAGTATTGCTACTGTTATTCATATGATGAAGAAGATTTATTTTAGCTGATGGGAGGCACAAGCAGGAATCACAAAGAGGAGATGAACGTGTTTGGAGACTTACCTCGAGGCTAACCTTAACTTAGACCTATTCCTGAAATTCCACCTAGACAACAATTTGTCTATGTGAAGGGTGTTGGTGAAAATGAACTTGATGGAGTTCATAGGACCTTTTTAGATCAAGATAAACAACCCCAACCCAGGAGACAGAAATCTATCAACATGATTAAAGGTCAATATGAGCAAGACCTTTCGATGATGAGGATTTTCTATACGAACTTGATGGAGATGATGATGAAGATTTATATGATGATGAAGATCTTCCAAACAAAGACATGATGAACTCGGTAATTTCTTACAAGTCTTCTGGAGATATTATGAAAGATTATTTTGGTGTTCCTTTAAATACAATTGTTGAAGTATTTGAGGATATAGATGATGATGAGCTCTAGTTTGAAGTAGAAAGATATGGAAAGAAACTACAAGTAGACTTCATAAGAACAAAAAGTATAACATCATACGTGGATTTTTTTTCTTATTATACATGCACCATAAATTAAATTTTAAAGTACACGGGCTAAAGACATGCTACTTGGTGAATAAGTTAGATACAATATTAAATTCGAAGTATTTGTTTCTTTGAAGTGTAAGAGGTCAATTTCTAACATATAACTGGAGGAAGAGTTTTTTTCAAGTGAGGAAGACTAATGTAAAACAATTATCCAAGGAGTTTATGGACCAGATTTATAAGCCCAAGCATTAAAAGAAGCCCGTGAAGAAACCCAAAACCATTTAATATGAAGCTTGAAGTTATTGTTTTTTTATTTTAATTATTTTTCTAGTTAATTTTGAATTTTAATTATTTATTTCTTTTTTAGTATAGAAATTTTAATTTAATTAGTATTTTACTATTTAGAAATTCTAAAGTTATAGGGATTCTATTAAAGAAAGTTTTAATTAGGAATTTTTTTCTATAAAGAATTAAAATTATTATAAATAAGGGATGTCTGCGTCACTTAATTATAAGATATTTCTGAATCCCGTTAATGCGATAAAGTAAGCAGCTCTTCCTCTTAAAGTACAAATCAACATTGCTAGAAATCTTCTCAGGGAGATCTTTCGTTGCATCAGTAATAGAATCAATAGCGTCAACAATTGAACTATCATTAGCACGCCGAGCATCATTAATGATTTGTTTGAAGTCGGCATGCTGCATCCATGCAGCTAGGATATCAAAGGGCCAGATTTCTCTAGCAGGGATACTTCTAGACAGAGATGACAGAATACGACTACGATCCGAGTTGTGTCTTAGTAAATGATGAACTGAGGCTTCGGGCCGGATAAGGAAGACCATAGCTGATCAAGACTGACCATTGCATTTTTTAGCATATGTAAAACTGCCATCCTTGAACCTAAAGTCAATGAGACTACGCAGCTATCCGCTTGTCTCTTGAATTTGTCAGCCCTGCTACAAGAGAGAAAGTGCCATCACGCTTCTCATGAATACTCAAGTAATAACCATTAAAATCTCCGATTAGCTTCGAGGGGGCAATATTGATGTAGCCAAATTGAACAGGCCGTTCCACAAATTATCCCTAGCCGCCATAGAAGGACTAGCATATACAGCCCACAAACCCACGCCTTGCCATCGAAGAAAGCCCTGAACATAGAGAGAGAGACACCATTGACGCTAATGCAGCACTCAGATAGTAACATGCTGAGATTTCCATAATGCCCAATGCCACAAGAAAGAGCAGCAGCATCAACCTTGACAAAGCCTAAAGAAGATGACACCTCAGCAGCCCTTTTGTAGGCAATATGAGTTTCAAGAACGAAATTATTAATGGAGAAAAGGAGGAGCATAAGAAAAAATAAATCATCAAAGAAGTGCACAGTGTCTCCCATAATGGAAACATCACCATTATCAGTATCCATACCAGTCGTAGCTGGAACAAAATCAGTATCATCCTGACTGGGGCCCAATTCAAGCTATTCACCGTCAGTGATGATGATAAAGTTCAAAGGATTCTTTACACCATGATTTCGCGCCTTTACTGCTAGTATCTTTGAAATTCTCTGAACCATGCATGCTGGTTAGCATTATTATCAATACCCAAAGAGAAAGAAACAGGTGGGTTAGCCAGAAACAGCCTCTTTAATATGAAGAGATTCAAATCAGTAGCTTATAAGATTTCCCAGAATCTGTGGCTTTTAGCTCTAGAATTACGTTGCTGCTTGCGCGTAGCCACCATGCACTGCCCGTATTTCGATAGAAATATCATTTTGCAAACTCTTTCCACAATTGTTCGCTGGAACAGTATCTGCAGCTGAGTTGCTAGAGACCGGAGCAGTAACAGCACCAACCATCTTAGCCTTGTCAATAATATATAAAAGTCATAGTCATCACCTTCGACGCGAGAAGATATGCAGTTTCTTTCAGTGGTAGTTTATTCGTCCCTCTGTTCTATTTATCCCAAAAGTTTTACTTTGAAAGAAGCAACATCTAAATATCCTCTATTCCCAACATTTGGTGAAGAAGCAGCTGACTTAAATGGATTTGAACTATTCATCATGAAATAATTATTCAAAACATAATTTGGTGGTCGTTGTTTTTTTGTAGTTTCTAAAGTTTTCAGGATGAAGGGAATCCCATGCACGGTTTTCTCTTGTATATGTTGTTTGGAATTCAGCATACCAGCGGTTTTAATTACAGAATATTTGAATGGGATTGAAAGAAAAAGAAAAGTTTGATTTATACTAGTTAGGTCTAAGCAAGGCGGCGGAATTTTTTCTGTCCTGAGCTACTAAGTAAATATATAAAATTGTTTTTTTAAAATTAATTATGAACTCATGTATATGAATTTGTGAAATTAACAATAAAATTTTAATTCAAATATATTATATGAAATGTCAATTTCATATGAACTATTTATATATGGTACGTTAATCTTATATTATGTGCAAGCAAATTATATATGTGCAAGGAGAAGATTAAATTTAGAATCTTTCAAAATTTAAAACAATGCTTTAGTAGTTGCGATAAAATTAAGTTGAATTTATGTGATGTATAGTAACCATACAATAAATGAAAGAAAATGTGTGTTGCTTTTGTTAAATTTTATGAGTTGAATATTTAGGGAAACAAGAAGTAATCTATCATGAGGGGGATACAATTTTCGACTTTGGCTCTCCTAACTCAAAAAATATAGATTTTAATTAAAAAAAAAGGATGGGTGATTTGATGGATAAAAAATATTTTTTAAAGCTAATTTAGTTAAATGTAACTTGGACTTATTTAATATTAGACCCAGTTTGTTTACTAGAAAGTAGTTTTTTTTTAAGTAGTTTCTTTTTGGAAATTGAATTATTTTTTGATGTTTGGTAATATCGTAGAAATAAGTTGGAACACACTTTTCAGTGGAAAATGAACTGGAAAATAACTTATTAATATTTTATTTTTAAGTTTATTACAATAATGAGGAAACAAATCTTACAAATTAAAAAGTTGAATGAGAATGAAATTGAAAAAAAAATCTAATTTTATAAATTATCTCAAATAAAATAAATAACAATCAAAATAATATAGATCAAATCTAACAGATAAAAAAATTAAAAGATGATGAAATTAAAATAATAATAATTACAATTTCATAAATTATTTCAAATAAAATAAGTATTAATCAAAAGAATAAGGACCAAATTTGATAGATAAAAAATTTCAATTAAAAAATTAATAAGAGAAAAGCAAATAACAATCATATAAAAATGAGGACCAAAGTTAAAATAAAAATCAAATTAAATCAAATTCTAAGGAATGAAATTGAAAAAAAAGATTCAAAAAAAAATATATAGCAATCAAAAGTTCGAAGACCAAATTTGTTATAATCAGCCAATAATATGATATTTCTAAATTTTTCACTTTTGAAAAATGTTTTTCGTTGATCAATTTTTCTAATGACAAACAAATATAAGAAAAATTGAAAAGTAGTTTTTTAAAAAATCACTTTCCGCCAAACAAATGAGTTATTAATACAAACAAAAATATTGATAAAATCTTGACTTGAGCTATAGCCCACCTGAGCCTTCAACATGGCTCCGCCCTTGGGTCGAAGCCATGTGCAATCTCTTAATGCGCAGGAGAAGTTTCATTAAGGCAATCATCCACCACAGACGAAAACAAATATTCATGTTTCTAGTAAGAAAATTAAAAATAGAAAATAAACTTGTTTTTGTTTTTTAAATATTAAAACAAAAATATATTAGGTCGACACAAATTAACCTAGATTCACCCATCAAAAATGTAACCCAAGTCATGAACCCGTCTTGGTTCAACTACTTTAGTTTTTTTAAAAAAAATTATATTTTATTTAATTAAATAATAATAATAAAGATAGTCACTTGCAAGAAAGCAATGGAGTATTTTCTGTAAAAAAATATAATAGTTTGTAAAAAAAAAAAAAGAATGCATACCAAAATTTCAAAGAAAACATCTATAATCTAATATGAAAACAAAATAAGATTTTAATGGTACTTTAAAAAATAATAGCTGAAATATATATTAAATTAATTTAAGAAATTAATAAAGCAATATATATATATATAGTTAATTTTACATCAAATAAATTTTAAATAAAACAAAGGCAAAAAAGAGTCAGGCAAGTGGGTTTGGAAGGGCTAGGCATGTGGGCTTGAAAGACCCAGCATGCTTGGGCTTAATTTTTTTTATTATTATTATTTGAATGGACAAATGATATGTCATTCATTTTTTTTTTAGAAAAAAAAAAGAAAAGAAAAGAAAAGGAAAAGGAAGAAGAAGAAACCAGACGACACATTATTTGCAGTGGTGGGTGATGTGTTGTCTATAGTGTCAAATACGTTCGCCAAATTGTTTAATTGGTGATCAAGAATCACTAGAAAATCTCCTCTCCCCTCTTTGGACACAAAAACACCATTTTTCAAGGTATTTTTTCATCTAAAAACACTTGAAAAACACACTAATTAACATAAATGAATCTATTTCTAAGCTCAAAACAATGTTTAATTGGTCAAAAAACACAGAATTTATCTTGATTCAAAAAGTATTCTCAAAGGTCAATTTACCTTTCCCCCAAGTTAAGGGGCAAAAACACCTCAATGACATTCCTCTCGTGAAATGAAACCATTGACACCAAGAATGATGTTTTTTATCTCTAGGTGGTGGTCAATAATAACTTTCTCTTTTTTTCATCGTAATTCAGTAACTCTCTCTTTTTAGTTAAACTCAAGAACTTAAATGTGAATAAAATAAAATCTTAGACCAAATCATATAATTTTTAAATTAAAAGGATCAAAAATAATTTTGGATAGAATCCTAAGCTTAAAAGCGCTAACACAATTTGTTTTTAAAGGGCTTCCATTTCACCAAGTTTTTAATTTTGGTCCCCTCATTTTTTTATTTTTCTCAAACAATAAAATTAAATTTTTTTTTTTTTTTGCAAAATTGAGAACCAATGTCAAGATATTTTTAAGACTATGATAACTAGAAAGAAAGAAATATAAACTAAATCATGAAGCTGAATCACCAATCACTGAAATGATGAATGTTGGGGAAAAAAGTTCAATAGCCAAACTAAAAAGAAAAAAAGAAACTAAGGACTAAAAAATAAAAATGTCATCCTTTTAAAAAAAGGCTACAACTTCACCTAACTTTCAATTTTGTCCCATCATTTATAACTCATTGCAAATAATCAAATTGATTTATTTTTAAAATCAAGAACCAACTTAATAACAAGACAATTTTTTAAATCATGAAAACCTAGAAAAAAAATACATAAGTCTCCATTCTAAATTAATAAAACATGCCAGGATTAAACTAGAAAAAAAATAACCAAAAAAAAATTGAAATAACCATGCAAATCCAAAGTGGTCACAATGTTTTACTAATCCCCTTTCTAGTTTTTTTTTTTAATATCATACAAAAGAATCCTTGATTTTCGAACTATTAAGTTCAATATTTGTATTTTTAATTTATATATTTATATTCAATGATATTCATAATGTTTTACTAATCTCCTTTCTAGTTTTTTTTTTAATATCATACAAAAGAATCATTGATCTTCGAACTATTAAGTTCAATATTTGTATTTTTAATTTATATATTTATATCCAATGATATTCATAATGTTTTACTAATCCTCTTTCTAGTTTTTTTTTTTTAATATCATACAAAAGAATTCTTGATCTTCGAACTATTAAGTTCAATATTTGTATTTTTTTAATTTATATATTTATATCCAATGATATTCACAATGTTTTACTAATCCCCTTTCTAGTTTTTTTTTTAATATCATACAAAAGAATCCTTGATCTTCGAACTATTAAGTTCAATATTTGTATTTTTAATTTATATATTTATATTTATATCCAATGATATTATTTATCATCAAGAAAATCATAAAACATTGTATAGAATAACCATTTTAACCACAAAGAAAAAGAAAAAAAAACTTGTTGCAGCCTCTTGAACCGACAGATCACATGCATGTTGGAATTGCGCTCACATCTCTTTTCTTGTCCTTTCCTTTTCTTGTTTTAAATGGTTACAACCTAAAGCCTCGTTTGTTTGCTGGAAAGTAGTTTTCTTTTGAAAAGTAAATTCTGAAAAAGTGAATTATTTTTCAATGTTAAGTGAAAAATAAATTGAAAAACATTTTTTATTATTTGGTTATGTCATGAAAAATAAGCTGGAAAATAACTTATTAGCGTTTTATTTTTTTTTTCAAGTTTATTAAAATAATGAGGAAGAAATCTTACAAATTAAAAAGTTGAATGAGAATAAAATTGAAAAAATATAATTTCATAAATTATCTCAAATAAAATAAATAATAATGATCAAATCTAAAAAAAAAAATTAAAAGATGAAGAAATTAAAATAATAATTGTTAACATTTCATAAATTATTTGAAATAAAATAAGTAACAATCAAAAGAATGAGAACTAAATTTGATAGGTAAAAAATTTCAATTAAAAAATAATAAGAAAAAAGCAAAAAACAATTATAAAAATAAAAACCAAAGTTAATATAAAAATTAAATTATAAGGGATGAAATTGAAAAAAAAATATTCAAAACAAAATATATATAACAATCAAAAGTTTGAAAATCAAATTTAATATAATCATTTAATAATGACATTTCTAAATTTTTCACGATTTTCAAAAAATATTTTTTGTTGACCAACTTTTCTAATAGCAGACAAACATATAAAAGTTTAGAAAATAATTTTTTAAAAATCACTTCCCGAGAAACAAACACAGCCTCAAATGTGAATATTGTATCCTTTGAGAGAGGAAGGTGCTGCTACTTATTACAGGCATGCAGAACTCTTTAAGAAATTGCTTGAAATTTGTTTGAATCGAATTTTATAAGATCACTGGTAATCATTGGTAAATTGCATAATCTTGGAACTGCACACACTGATCTGAATTTAGTCATGCCTTCAATTTTACTAAGACTCTTCGTTCCTGATTCTAGGACAGGAGAAGAGCTAAGAATTCCATCACAAGATCAACAAACAAAACTCAGAATTGGGAATAATAGGTAGGCCATAGCACATAAGGGAACGAAAGAAGAAACTGGTACACGGACAATGCTGATCATGCATGTTAAAACACTCTATTATTCTAATCCTCTAACAAACCACTACGTATATGAGCTCGGCGAAAAGATGTCTTATGCCAAATTCTATCCTCAAAAAACAACACCTCGTCGGCATAGAAACACAGCAAATATCAATTCATGTTTTTAACTTATTATGAATCTATAAGCAGAATTTTTTTTTTTTTTTTATTCACGTGAGGTGTCCGGACCAGCTTACGCGCACCACGACTATTCCCCACGGTCCACTGGACATCCTGCAAGCCCAGAAGCAGGTAAGGCACCGCGGGGGTGACAGGCATGCACATAGAGGATCGAACCCGGGAGGGGGGACGGAACAAGTCCACGATGGACCACAGCAGTTAGACCCTCAAGCGCTGGGTACACACGAGAGCTCGAACCAGGGCACTCAGGCAGGGCAAAGCCTGCCAAGGCCACTGAGCTACAAGCCCCGTGTGTAACTATAAGCAGATTTTTCATTCATATGGATGGGGAGAAAAAAATTAACGGGCTTTTGGAAGAGAATGTACTTTGTAACAATTGTTATGTAGACCAATCGTTCATTTACAATATAGACAGCAAACACTTGCGGTATTCACAAAGAACTCTATACAGTCTTCTTTTACCTTCTACTCGTGCTGTAGCTTGTTTCATCCACGACATTAACCTTTGAAGCAAGATCAAGTCGTTTCATCGAATACCATCACCTAGAGGATCAAAACAAAAGACTTGGTTAAGTCAACATAGAAAAGATTCAGGAAAAACATGATATCAAACTTCATTCTACTTTTTCATGTTAATAACAGCAGAAAACAATGATTTTCATATTTGAATGTTGAAGTAGCAAGCAAGAAGTTATGCTGAATGTGTCGGAAGAATGCTTTCACAATGGAACATACAAGAGTGCAAATTACATTGCTGTTTCCGACTAATCTTGAGATAAAATCAATGTAAACCAGCTTTTACCATCCAGAAACCTGTGGATTCCAAGTATAAACAAATAAAAGAAGTAACCAAGATGGACATTTCATCCAAACTATCAAGACTTGCATGGCATCAGCAGATTTGATATGGGATCACTGAAAGTAAAATCATGTGAGAAATGAATTTTCTGCAATTGTGGTTTCTCAATGCCCTGTAGCTGGCAAACTAACTTGAGGCACAGCTACCTTTCATACGCACCAGGTAAACAATTTGTAAGCCTCTTCAGTTTACTAAGGTGTGCGCTAGAATACATCACATCCTAAGTATCAATTTTATTAATTACTTTTTCGGCTGTTAAGCAACAAAATGATGGCTGCCCCGTCACCTCACAATTTCTTCCCACATGTTGCTGCCTATGACACTTGAGTAAAAGGCCAGAATAGCCAAAAGTCTTTTTCAATACTTCATGAGCCAACAGGGGACAAAAAAGTAGGTTTTCTGTAAACCTCTCAAATCTCAACTGCATAAAAGTTTTTAACACCCAGAAGGCGAGGTAAGGCAATGTCTGGCCCTCTAAATTGAGTGCAAAATGGAGTGCAATTAAGTAATATAAAATTGGAGTCATCAGAGACAAAAGAAAATCATGCAATAGAGCCACCTCCTACAGCATTCAAAAGCACCCAATTCATCATTTAATATAGCTAACAAGACATGTCATTGCTATCCACAACAACAAAAGAAACTAGATTTACTCATACAAGAAATGAGCATCCCTACGTTAAACCAAAAGAAGAATTTAATCAAATGCACAGGAGCAGGAAAAGTCTTGAAAAGAATTAAGTTTTTGGCAGCACAGAAAAGAAAAATAAAAATCTGTTGAACATTAAACTCATTGTGCTCCTCAGGTAGCAAAGGTACTGGTTAATATAATTCCAGAATGAAAATTGCAAATTGAATGAGCAAGTTTAAACAAAATAAAGCAAAACAAGTTACCTTGCCACAGACCGGGCAGCTATCACTTCTTTCCATCCACTCATAAATGCAACCAAGGTGGAAATGGTGAGAGCATTTTGTCATTATCTTTGGGTTCTCTTTAGTATATTCTGCATAGGTAAGAGGGTAAAAAAATGACAACTTAATTGTCAACACACCAAGTCCATAAGAGCAAATTTTAAGCATCTTTAAAACATTGACAACAAGGAGGGTCACTACGCATAAGAAAACTGGTCTAGACTCCAAGATTTCACTTTTTTGCCTTTGTGATGGCTATGGTTGCACCCTTCATAGAAACAGCTTCTTAATTACTGGAATTGGGCTTCTAAGGTTGGATCCAATTATTTGAGAGGGTAGGATTAGAAGGAAATCCATGGCCTGTTGAAAAATAACCGTGACATGCTCATAGCTTCCACTTTTTTCAAGTTCATAACGTCTTCCAATATAGTTTTAACAAATTCACAACTTCAAATTATCAGAGTTTTGTTTCTAAGGTTGGAACCAATGAACATGGAAGGAAAACATGGAGTGGAAGAACAACTGCAATATGGTGAAACAAATCTGACAAACTCAAAGTTTCCATCCTCTTCTGTTCTGTTCAAATTCATACCATCTCCCACTATTGTTTTGATAAAATCAAATGATTGTGCCAGTAGCTAGCTTAGCATTCCAACCAGAAAGACTAGATCAATGTCTTTTATAACTAAAAGTAGAATAATCTTTCTTGTTTTTTTTACATAAGTGTTGGGGCTTCTCAATATGCCTATAAAGTGAAAGTTTAGTGAAATATCACTATTTGAATGATGGGTGCTATTCCCACCTAACATAGAGATATCAAAAGACAAACAAGTAAAAGAGTCCAAGGTGGCTTGGCTCATGCCTGGAGATGTAAGAGATTCTTAAACAACAAGCTAGCAAGGAAAGTGAAATAAAATTGTGTTCAAGACATGTTGGACTAACAATATCAGCAGAAACACAGTTACCATAGAATATCTTAATGGACACAACACCTATTATAGCTAAATCAAGAATTTTACCATCAAGACATGTTGGACAGACATCCTCTTCTTCTGAGGATGAATAAACATATCCATTTCCAACTGTTGCTTTTGCAGATGAGAGCTTTAGTGAGGATCTAGAACGCTGTTCCTTGCCTCCATCTTCACAAGCAGACACATTCCATTTGTCTCCTGTGCTGAAGGATTCAGAATCAACATCACTATCACTTCTTAAGGGTTCTGATTCCTCATGTGAATGACTTGAACCCTTATCACGTCTTGAAACCAGACCATCACGCTGCAAGTGGATGCATCTGGGGTCAGCATCATAGGGCAAGGGCCGTGGAGGAGATCGGTACATGTCAGCAAGAGAGTTGTCAAGAGATGAAGAAGAAGTCGGAGATGCTGCCCCTTGAATGGATGAAGGGACAGAATGCAATTGCCCTCTTTGAAATATTGAGGTATACTACAAATATTGGAGGGAAAGAAAGAAAGAAAAAATTAAATAGTTAGAACTCCATCAGAAGGAATATTAACTAATATTGAATTACAATTCTAATTCCATTCAAATCAACTTGGAAATTCTGAACCAGTACTTTTTCCATACAAATGAGCTGCTCATTCAAATAAAATCAAATAAATGCATTGCACTCAAAAATACACTTTAGCTAAAACTAAGAATCTGGATGATTCTCCACATTAAGCAGCACGCCAACTAATATGCTTTAATTTTTTCCAACAACTTTTACCACCCGTTTGATTACCTTGGTGGAAGACACCGATAGAAATATAGAATCGTCAGCTTAAAAGTGGTAGCAACAATGTTATATATAAAAACAAACATTGGTAACTTGTTGGGTATTTAGCTCATCCTTTAGAGCTCTAATATATTTCCTCCTTTTAACAATCAATAAATTGTCAACTTGTAAGAACCAACATCCAAGAGTAAAACAACACAGATGCCTTTCATCTTTAGGCATCAATCTTTCCCTGATACTTTTTCTTATTCCTGATCTTCATGAGGCAAGAAAGAAATGGAAATAATGACAATGTCTTATGTAGCATTAGCAGCAAATATTCCTGACAGGTTATAACTCACAGGTTAAATAACAAACCTAATAATATATTAGATGCCATGAAAAAATAGTAATATATTAGAAGCTGCATATAACTTCTAGTCCTATTGCTATGACAGTGAAAGACAAACTTAAATTTCAAGAGTAACAGAAAAAGGAGGTAAGGCAAGGGGGGAAGCATACCACATGTAGGAAATTCTGAACAAAGCAACCAAAGCACATGCAGTTTCTATATACAGAATTCTCAGGATTCATATAATCCTCAAAATCATCAGCATGCAAACAGCAACAAACAGAACCCATGGTGTTACTTATCTCACTCTCTAGCAAATCTCATAAGCATCAAGAAGTATTCTCGTGCACAATAAATTGAGAATGAGCGAGGACTCTAAGCTCGCAGAAGTTAAATTGCCTCCACGAACCAGTATCCTCCCTCTCTTAGTCACCAAATGCCAATTGCCTTTTTTTTCTCTGTTTGTTTGTTTTTTTTTTTTTCTTGTTAAACAATTGGTGGACCTAAATACTTCTTGACCTGTAAATCAGGAGAATCATGTTAAAAAAATCATGTCACTAATAAAGATAAAATCAGAAAGATTCGCTAAAATGATATCACTAGAGCTAAAGAAGCAAGTAAATTTCTTCAAAAATTTCAGCATTCCCAAGCACATAGCCCATAGACATTAAAAAAAAAAAGTCATTTGATTGATCAATACAAGTTGTGACAGCATGATCAGTACAGAGAATCTTCAATTAACTACCAAACTAACTAAAATCGGTAACTTTCAGAAGAAAAAAACTGAGGATCGTCTGTAAAAAAAATCTTTCTTTTTTTCTAGGAAAATAACAATCCTTGCTTGCTCTTTATGGGATCCTATCAAAATCAGAGAAAGGGTTCTTTCTTTTAATACAAAGTAACATTTTTTAACAATCAAAAACTGAAATTGAGAAAAAGAGGGAGACTTCCACAATCATCCCATAAGCAAACCCCAAGCAAAAAAAAAATTCCTTTATGATCACCCCCCCCCCAAAAAAAAAAAAAAAGAAGAAGCAAACTTTATCAAGCATGTCCAAAACCCATCAAAAAACTCAGTGAAAACAAAAGGATCAACACAAAAACATACATGGATCATTAAAATGAAAGATACCCAGTTGAGATTTTCATGTGTTCATGCCAAATTTGAGGTTTTGAGGAGAAAGAATTTCAGAGAGATTAAAAAAAAGAAAGTACCTTGTAAGAGCTGGGACAAGTCGAGGAGAAGAAACAAGGGAGGATATTTGGGTTTATCTGTTTTAGTTAATGCTTCGGCGAGAAAAGCTACGAAAGCGCGGAATTAAAGCAGTGTCTGAAGATGTTTGTAATAGATTTTCAATTTGTTAAAAAAAAAAAAAGTTTGTTTTAAATTAAATTTTTTTATAATTTTTAAATTGTTTTGGTATGATAAAATTAAAATTAAATTTTAAAAAATAAAAAAATATATATTATTTTAATTTATTTTTAAATAAAAAAATACTTAAAAAAATAATATTTCCTATAATTTTAAATACGTCCTATCTGTCCTTTCTTTGGGGGTGGTAGAATAAATCCACTCCAAAATAAAAAATTTTAAATCTAATATATGATTCTTATAATATATTAATTGATTATTAACGTATTCAAGGACTTGGCAAATTTCATCATAGAAATAAAAAGGTTTTTTAAATTTTTATTCTCAAATTTTTGAGGTTTTTTTTGTAATTTAAATTTTTTTTAATTTTATTTTTTAATATTCAATTTATTAGATATTCAACTCCATAATTTATTTTAATTTATTTTCTATAGTATTATCACGGTGTTATGATTCGAGTCGCAAGTTAAGCTAATTAACTTGGGTTTTTATTATTCTTTTTATAGTTAGATTTTTTTTCAGTTTTATGATTTAATATTGAGTTAATTGGAAATTAGGTTTCATAACTTGTTTTGGTTTGTGCTCTATAAGATTATCTTGGTCTCATAATCTAGGTCACGGGTTTGGTCATTTGATTCAGATGGTTTTTTATGTCCTTTTTTAATTGATTTTTTTCTCCCTTAACATTGAATTGATTGGGAATTGAGCCTCATAATTTATTTTTATTTTCTTTTTATGAGGTTATTCTTGTCTCATAATCAAAGTTTGGCAGGTTAATTCGGGTTGATCTGACTTATTTTTTAATTGAATTTTATTTTCAATTTCATCATTCAATATTAGATTGATTAAGAGTTGGGTTTAATGTTTTTTTATTTGTTTTCTATAGTGTTATCATGGTCTCATGATATAGATAGCCAATTTAATGAATCAACCTAACTTGATCTCAATTCATCTAATATATTGTTGTTTCAATTTTTTTTAATATCATCTTGATTTTTTTTAATCAAACTATATTTTTATATGTCATACAGGTTGTCTTTGGATATATCAAGTCGATCAATTCACATCATATCAATCATCATGTAGTTTAAACTAGTGAATTGATCTGCGCTCCGCGGTGGGTCAATAACATTTTTTTAAAAAATAAATATATATATATTACATTTTAAAAAATATTTTTAAAAGAGACTTGGATCTAGCGGTCAAGGCACACTCAAGGCTCTTCGGTCTAGCGACTTAGCCAGACCCAAGAGACATGGGTTTAACAACAATGTCAGACCCAAAATCTTTATTAATTATAGATTTATAAGAAAAATGATTACTATAGCATGTTTGTTATTGCATTTAATTTTGAATTTTTTTTATATGTTTGTTTTAAATTATTTTTTTATATTTTCAAATTATTTTTATATATTTTTTTAAAAAATACTTTTAAACAAAAGCTATATTTGTAACAACCATGAAATCAAATTTCTATGGAAGGAATAACAAATTCATAAATATAAAAAATAAATTATTTCAATAGAAAAATATGACTTGAATTTTTAGATAGAAAATGTTAAATTAGATTTTTGTAATGGTTTGTTGTTTATAAATTATTTATATTTCGTTTATAAATAATTTTTTGACCCACGTTACTTGGATCTGACAAATATGTCTAACTCAAGTTTATTTAAATAATAATAATAATCATACTAATAACACTAATAATAATCATATTAATAATGGAATTTCTATTGAATGAATAACAAATTTATAAACATAAAATATGAACCATTTCAATTGAAAAATATGATTTTAATTTTTAGATTTAAAACATTAAACTAGATTTTTATTGAAAAATATGATTTTAATTTTTAGATTTAAAACATTAAACTAGATTTTTATGATGATTTGTTTACAATAATAAAGATATGTTTGCTTGGGTATGGCAACCATGTGTGATGCCAGACCCAAACACGAATTTGGCAGACCAAGGCGAGTGGGTCTGTCAGGCGCTCCAGCCAGATCTACGTTACTTGGGTTTGGCGCCCTTCCTAGGCCCAAGTTATTTGGGTTTGGTGTCCCTACGTGTTTAAGATTAGCGTGTCTAAAATAAATAAATAAATAAATAAAAAGCATGATGGCTCCAATCAATTTCAGATGCAAAATCCATTCACCCCGTAATCCCTTGAATCCAGCAAAATCCAAAAGAAAAAATTAGAATAAACAACCCAACGCAATCGTAGAGTACTTGTACCAACTCAGGGCAACGATACAACATTTATACATGCCCAAAACAAAGAGAAACAATAAAGAAACCACTGTTATCCCATGCAAAATCAACCAAAATCTCATCCAACACACCAAACCAACACTCTCCCAAGAACTACCATGCAACCATGTATATCACAGGTAAGGTCTATATCTAACCACCAGCT
>Ga0325404_1000280_pt1 | contig 50884 bp, 44 predicted proteins | sample PopdelMetagenome_18_FD_205664 | JGI IMG/M metagenome (GOLD analysis project Ga0325404, IMG submission 205664) | Populus deltoides microbial communities from Bellville, Georgia, United States - Xylem-Control-R1 | ecosystem: Host-associated > Plants > Phyllosphere > Stem > Wood/Secondary xylem...
CACAAGCGGGGGGGGGGCGCCAATCCAAGAATCTCCTCTGATGCATAATCTTCCAGGCAAACATGTGGGGTTGTCATGTTAAACCGGCAAAAAGATCATTTGTGTTCTTACCTTTAGCAGAAAGGTCTAACTTTCTATCCTTGACTTGATTTACAATGCGCAGGGTGTAATCCGCACAGAGCCTGCAACCAGCAGGGAGGGTTTCCAAATCCACAGCCAAGTACAGAGAAAGATGGGTGCCCATTCCAAAATCTTTTCCCTTAGGATAGAGCAGTATCTTCCTGAAACAACCAGTATAGGTAAAATTTAAAAGAAAAGAAATTCAAAACTGACTAAACACTAATAGAAGAAAATAATATATGAGAAGGTAAATTTTTTATAATCGTGTAAATAAATTTTCATCCGGAAAAGAATAACCAGCAGGTTTGCTTATACAATGGTAAATTTCGTTCTGACCACCAACGAATTGTTAATGTAAGAGAAACATTGGCCTCGTAAAGCATATCCAAAACACGTTTTAATCAAGATTACAGACTAAAATTATAAAATAAATATACCATTTTTCACTTGCCGAGCTGAATGTTTGTGATTCTTGACGTTTATCATCCAACTTCAAAAAGTTTTCGATCTTCCAAGTGTGCTTGAAAGCAGCGGTAGGTTGCTTTATCATTGATAAAACCTCTCCTTTGCCTCTGCTTCTTTCTCTACGGACAAATACTTCTGCTCCAAGCACACAAGTGTCTTCCAGAAGGAATCCGTAACGAGAATCATTAAATGTTGAAAGCTGAATGAATTGATCAAAACCCCATTCAAGCTTCAATCCATGAAAACGTCTTTCCTGTCCTGCTGCATCTATCCTTGGCACCAAGGCCGAAACATTAGAGAGGGGCATCACTTTCTCTCGATTTAGACTAAATTACTCAAGTAGTGATGGAAGAAAACCATTGCAAGTAAATCGTGCCGGTATCCTTGGCAACAAGGCCGAAACATTAGAGGGGGCCATCACTTTCTCTCGAGTTGAACTAAATTACTCAAGTGATGGAAGAAAACTATTGCATGTAAATATTTCTTGCACCCAACTTTGGTGATGCTATAAACATTAAAAAAAAAACTGCAACTAATGATAATAGCTGGAGGATCTAGTGCAAAGTAATGATTTAGAAAACATGCCTTGAATTACCAAGTAGCTGTCCTTGTTTCGGTCAAGCAAAAACAACCGGAAAATCACATGAACCTCCCAACCAAGTGGAAGAGAACTGGCGTCAACCTTTGCTAAATAGAGAGAGATGTAATCTTTTACATTCCTGCTCTTGTTTCCACTTGGATAAAGAACCAATTTCCTTGCAATGCAAACATAGGAGGTAATAAAAAATGAAAACTGTACTGCTAAGGGTATCTCCCAACAAAACATGACAGCAGTTGGGGATGGCAAGGCAATGAGAGATACATTTTTACTAAAAATAAAATGTACCATGTATAGCCTCCAGCTTCAAAAACCCCTGTTTCATATTTCTCCACCGCATTTTTTGCAAGTAACGAAAATAACTCTATTTTAACTGTGTAATGGACGGGTGATGCATCTGATATGGATGCTACAGCACCTGAAAAAGGAAATGATATCAGCACATACAAGTTTGATCACTCTTTGGTTTGGTTATTAGAGAAAATTTGATCATTAGACAAACAGGCTGAGTCTTAGAGGGAGAGCTGCGTACGGAAGAAAGGGCAAGCTCACTGACAATAATCTCGGCAGTTATCAGAAGAGAAAAAGTTTGGTCACGGAACACGATGTTAGTCGATTAGAGAAAAAGGGAAGGATAGGGGGAAATACCAGGAGGGGGAGAAATATCGCTGAGAACTTCTGTCATGACGGTGACACTATCTTTCCTGGCAACAAAATCCAGTAAACGATGTGCGGGATAGAGGAGAATAATAATAAAAAACATTTGTTCCCCTATTTGTAAGAAAATCAAGAGAAAGTAATTATTCGAAACTTTTAGAAGTTGTTAACCTCTGCTAGACTAAAGATTACTTTCGAAACAGGAAACAGAATCGATTCTCTGCTTGCAGATGCAAAACACGTCTATTAAAAATACCATGCATTATTTCCTTGCAAACCGCAATCTTACAAAGCTTAAACACAACGATGTGCTTGTGCAACCAAGTACATTCGCGGGGGCAATGACTGAATCTTTAGCAGCAGGAAAACCTCACAAGGAAATCCATGGCATTCGACTAAAATATGCTTTTATGCCCGTGAAAATTTTCTTTTCTTTTCTTTTTCATTGAGATACGCATATATTTACTTGCCTCAAACAAACACGTTAATAAATTGGACGACTAAAGAACCTTAAGAATTTTCTCACACAGGGTAATTAAGGTAAAAAACACTGTAGAGATTATTTTTTAAAATATTTTTTATTTAAAAATAAATTAAAATAATATATTTTAAATTTTTTTGTCTTTAATATTAATATATTAAAATGATTTAAAAATATAAAAAAAATTAATTAATTTGATACTAAAACCACAATGGACTCTTAAACTGCCATTTGCATTGCATTGTCGTAATATCAATATTTAGTAAGCCAAAAATGTAGGCACGACGACTATAGAAACAAAAAAACAAGAAGCAGAGTATACATTTACAAGATCTAAACAAGGTGGGCGAGTTAAAATTTGATATTCCCCATTCAATAGCATTTGGATTTCAATCCGCGGAAAAACAGTAGAGTTCGTATCACCAAAGCTCGTAATATAGGTAAAAAAACTGCAGCACAGAACCATACAAGTCAATCCACTGTGCTAATATTCTGTCTTTCTGAAATTATACGAAATTGGAATTCTCTCGACCCGCTTTTTGATTATTCAATCTCAGTAGCCATACATGGTAGTAGATAAAAGTTTTAACATTCTTTAACAGTAAAATTGAGTTAAGACTCTGACTTGACCTATAATCTGATCTACACTGCCATATTATGCAATAAGAACCAAAGATATGCTTCTTTTCGCATGGTAGCATCTACCTTGCTCTTTGCTATGAGGATGTTCCTTTGGATTTTGGCGTTGCATACCCCAAATGTATTAACTTCTCCACCAATTTTTTCTCAGCATTTGCCTAACAACCCAAAAGAACAACAAAATTAAAAAGGAAAAGAAAAAACAATGAGAACTTTTGGTATCCTAACTCGTGAATGTACTCAAGTCACAAAGATCACTATTTAGTCAAGATCAACAAATATCGATCACTTAACAAAGCAGATAATAAGGAAGTCCAAGAATTAACTTACTTATTTTGAGATTCCTTTTACATTCAAAATGCTGGTATAACTTTTTTTGGAAATACCCAGCATCTGGTAAACATGCTATAAAATCATTTCTCTAAGAATACCAGATTAGAATTCCCTAAATTTCTCCAAATTATTTTCAATAACATGCAGTTCCCATGCTACCATAATTGGAAATAATAGACTTTAGCCCTTTTATTGCCAAGTAACTTTTTAGGTTCAGCATCATTTTAATCTTATCTTCCTTGTGTAATAGTGTAATAGTCATGCTTCAGAAGTCATCGTGTAGAAATTTCCATGAATTTTACAAATAACATCACCCAGACTTTGTCAGCTATCAAAATTGCTTTTCAGATAATATTTCATTCATGTTTAACCATCAATCTCTCCTCACTGAATACAATCTCGATTGAACTCTTTTGTCTTGTACAGTTTTATATCAAACCCATCAGATACCAGACACCCCTATATATTAATGTTACTTTTCTCGAGATGTCAATGGTATATTAATTTCATAACTACTTATCTGCAGCTATTCTCATGAGCATTGCTATTCTCATGAGCATTGCATATGGCCATTGCTACGAGAGAGATGCAACCAGGATTCTAGTGCATAAGCACATGCTTGTGTGCGTGCTTGCGCACGAGAAAGAGAAGGGGAGAGAGGGCAGACCTCAAGCAAGGGACTGTTCTTAGGAATGTTAGAAGCCAACATTATATTTAGTCCAGTCTTCAACACTACAAAAAAAAAAAAAAAAAAGAACAAAAAAAAAACCCAGAATTTCTCAGCTGATCAATCCCATAACCATCAAACTTTCATTCCATAACATAATAGTACCTACCTAATCGTCGAGCAATGCCAGTTCCTGAATTGTCAGAATTTCCTCCGAGTACACAAGTCACACTTGCCGTATTATTCTACAAACACATCGCCAAACCAAAATTAATTACGCAACAACACAATCAATCAAGAATTAATAGTAATAGAAAAAACCTCTAAAATTGAAAAAAATAATAAAAGAAAAAATACTTACAGGGCGAGTGGATGCAGCAGCATACAAGTGACCTAATTTACCAGAGTTGCAACCAATCCATGCATATATCTACGATCAATTTAACAAAAAGGGGACTTAGCTAGTCAACTAAAAAATATTCAAGTAACGATGAACTAATGAATTGATTACCTGTTTGCCAAGATGGATAATCTGGAGGTGAATGGTTACGTCATCGACGACCTCCGTGAAGCAAGTGACCTCCACGCCGTTACCAGAAGCAGCGTCGTTTCGGCTAGACGATGAGGGTTGTTGTTGTACATTGAGGTCTTCCATGGAGGTCTTTAGCGCTTCTAAATTACTAATATCTTCACTGGCCATAGCGTCCACACCACACCACAGACGGAAAGAGGGAGAACGCTCTTGATTCTTTCAAGATTTTAAAGAGGGACTCGATGACCCGTCGCTCAATTCATTAAATTAAAACCCATTTCATTTTGTAGGGTTTTTCATCTTTTTCTTCGTCCAACAGAGGCTAGTATCCCTCCGCCAGTAGATACGTGCCACGTCATCTGCCTTTTGCTTTCAGTTTTAAAGGGAAACCTTAATTCGGTCCGTATTATCACCATTCTCAACTGAGTTCCAAATATAATCAACATTAATCCATAGCTCCTGCCAGTTGAAATATTTTGTTCCATTTTCATAAGATAGTTCAGTGTTTTCATAGGATGTGCGAAAGTAAAGCCTTTATATGTACTTAGATGTTTTTGCAGTTAAATTTGTTTTTTAAAATGTTCTGGTAACTATTTTTATTTTTATTATTATTTTAATGTATTGCTGCTAAAAATTAAAAATATAATATTATTTTAATATATTTTTAACTGAAAATATTTTTACGTACAAAAACAGCATTATCAAGTTATAATAATTTTTGTTTTATTATACCAACTTATATAAAGAAAAATTGGGAAAATTAAGTTTGTTTTTTTTGGATAAATTAAATCTCATTTTCATATGTTAAATAGTAGCATCTAGAATTATTCTTAAGCCAGACGTGCATATTTCTAAAAAAAAGAACAGGTGTGGTCATAGGAACGCAGTTTCTCCAAAAGAATTAACTCCATGTGTTTTTCTCAGCATCTGCGATCGATTTTTTCTTTTTTATATATAGGGTATCAATCATAAGTGTGAGGAATTAACTTGAAAGAAACCCAATTACAAACAAAGGATACCCCAACTAAAATAAATGGGAATAATTAGCACAATATAAATCATATTAAAATATGATGATCCTAAGATAGATCACGTCAAATAAAATTTAAACAAGCAATCAATCAACGACCCTAAACCACGCAGCGGAAGTGGAGGGACCAGATACTTAGGTTAACGTACCAGCTGATTTCGCATCATGTTGGGGACATAGAGGAATCGCTGGATACTTGGCTGCAGCATTTTTAAGTAGCCATCTTTCATCATTGAATACTAACCAAGATGAGATGGATAGTGCTGCTGCAACTATTGCAGCAGTGAAGGCAACTGATGTCGCAGAACAAGTTGCCTCTTAATTTGTCGAGTAAGGAAGAAGATGAACAACTTTCCTTGAAAGGGTCTCTGGCTGCTGTCAGAAAATCAGCTCGTGCAGCAGCTATCATTCAAGCTGTGCCTATCGAGCCAGTTCTTTCCGTCAAAGACAAACAAAGAGCAGCAATGATATTTCTGAAGTTTCACTTGGCCTAGCTGCCCTTGGTTCTTTGAACATGGTTCAAAACAGAGGTCACTTTGAAGATTATTAACATTCTGCAGCTGGAAGAATCCAGCAAAAGTTTCATGGATGGAAGGGAAGGGAAGATTTTTTGAAGATACGCAATCGAATTGTAAAAATTCAGGTACTTTAATCAAGTGTTTTCTCATGCCATGTGCGTTACACAAATCACAATAAATGGCTTGCCGTGTGAGTATCATCGTTTAGGGAGAGGATATGAAGTTAGATGCTGTGATTAAAAGCGGAGATTTCCAAAATAGAAGTTAATTTTCAGTTTATCTTGACCTGTTCCTAGAATGTGCTTGTCTGAGTTGTTAGAACCAGATGTAACTTTTTCCAGATGAATTGTAGTTCTCTTGAAGCTTTTGATGTTCACGGTGGTTGCTTGTTCCTACTAGATCTCTAGAACTTTTCTGTTTCTATTTCTTTTTGTGTTTTTTCCCTTATAAAAGCATATTGAACTGTCAGCTTAAGTGTAGTTGCGATGTTTAAGAAATGCAAATGCTGATTCAATTTGGTGATTGCTTTCAGGCTCATGTGAGGGGACATCAAGTTCGAAAGCAATACAAAAGGGTAGTTTGGTCAGTTGGCATTGTCGAAAAGGCAATATTGCGTTGGAGGCGGAAACGTACTGGTTTGCGGTGATTTCAGTTGCAAAAGACAATTGGAGATGTTAAACTAGAAACTGAGAAAGCAGATGAATATGACTTTCTGCAAATAAGCTGCAAGCAGAAATTTGCCGGAGTTGAAAAGGCAAATAAATAATTGATAAATCAATATCTATTGATATTGTTATTTAAATTAGAGATTATTCTTACCACAAAGCATCATTGGCGAAAAAGAATAGAAGTGATTAGCATAACTCTTTGTTCAATTATAACGACAACATCAATGATAGGAATGATTATAACCAGCAAATCTTGTTCGCGAATCACAAATTGATCCTGGTAACCTAGGAGCTCTATCGCTGTCAAATTGACATTGAGGGAAATCGAACAGTAAGAAGGTAGCATTAATCATGTTTAGTTGCTCATGGGTCCGGATATTCTGAGCAGAAATCCACATTGAAAAGGATAATCCAACGTCTTAAAGCGCCCGTCCTGGAGTGAGCTGAACAAAAAGGTGGGCTTTGAATTCAAAGATTGACGATGGCGCCAAATGATATGCAGGGTGCAAAACATCATATGGGCAACGAAGATAAAAGCCATTGATCATAAATGGAGAGAGGCGAACTTTATCTGTGGAGTGGAAAATGAGCTTTTCCACCGAGACACACACGGACGATCTTCACTGCATATCTTGCAAAGGGGCAGGGTTGCTTGGTCACACATGCTTCATTACTTTTGTTTTCTCTACTGGTATTTTGCCTGTTTGCAGGACAATTCATTCCCGTACGCTACATTTAAAGGCCATTGACATCATTATTTCCGTGAGGATAACTACTTATTAATCTCGGCATTCTTCAAACAGCCGGAAAATTTTCATTCTAGGTGGGCCTCGAGAATGGATGGGCTAAATCGGTAAAGCCTGGCCCAGTTATACAAGAAACAGGTAAAGCCTATAGGATGATGAAACACACAGAAAAGAGCAAAGAGCGAGCCCCGGACCAGCTAATTTTTTGGATCACAGGATTTTATATATATATAAGAGGCGTTAAAAGAGATAAGAAAAAAATTACAGAAACACTTTCTATTGAAATGCACAAGAACAAATTGGATGCGATTCTCGTTCTCATGACATTGATCTAACAAGAAATCCACATATATACCTCATAAACTCGAACTATAATAATTATTATCCTTTGCTGGCATTAACAATTTTCAGCTTCAAATCCGAGCCAGCAATGTAGTACGACACATTCTTCTGAAACCCGGGCTCTCAGCGAGGCCTGGCACTTCAGGGGACATCGGATTTGAACAGGATATTATAAACACCATCACAGTTAATCAATGTCGGGTTATTTACAATGGCCATTGGATGCGAACGCCATTTTTTTCTGAAAGTATCTTCCTGCTGTTTTCTTTGCTAAATCAAAAGAATCTTTCGTAAAGAAATTCAGTACATTTTCTCAAATTCGTTTTGGCCATATTACAAGTTTTCTCTGCTTCCAAGTCCCACAACTTCAGCTAAAACAGATGAAATAAATAGGAGGGAAAATGGTGAGATATAGAAATGATTTACAATACAACCATGATCATCAAATCACTGGTAACGAACTCAAAACAAGTAAAATTGCAACATTGAAGAACGTCCACGGAGAATGGCTGCTTCTATGATCACCTGCTGTAAGACTGCCTCCAGCTGAAACAGAACACAAAACAGAAAAATTAGCCAGCAGACTTCAGTGCTAACCACATGTAATAAGTTTCTTTGACCCAAATTGACCTCTCTAGCGGCACTTGACAAGCAAATATTAAATAATTCTTACCACATTCTCTAGTATAATTTGAAGAGCTCGAGCACAGACACATCATTCCTTCTGTCTCAGTATCATACCCACAAGTCCCCCCAGATTGAGAGCACCGTTCACAGCCAGTTTCAGGCACACTATAAGAAAGTTTGATCCCATAAACCCAATCCGAAGGTACAATACCCATCAAACTATCAGTATTAATCACAGTAGTATAATGCGTGCAGTCCAAAATATTCATGCTCATAAACTTCACAGTATCATATCCCGTAAAACAACAGGGTGGAGAACTATTAGTTAACAAATGGAAAACTCTAAAAGCATTGCACGCGCCATATAATTCATCACAAGAGTGACCAGAGAAGCTGAAACAAAGGTTTTTGTAATGGTTAAGTATCGGAGAGTCGATGGAGCAATTAAGAAGAGCAAAAACAGTGTCTGGCGTTGGAGGGATAGTAACAGATTGAATGTCTGTCATGATAAAATCATGATGGGGTTGTAGAATGGAGCATGTTGACATAGCAGGATCATATATAGTCATTGTTTTTTTGTCATAATCTATGTGTTGGACCTTGTAACCACCCGAAGGGGTTAAAAAAAATAAGTCAGTGCTGCAGTTCAGCATGTGCCGAAACTGTGGTGCGCCGCACCCATCATCGATGCCGAAGGGATAGTTTATGGCAATGCTGCCACAGGAGGTTCTGCAGGGAGTGAGAGAAAGGGTTGGTGGTGGTTGAAGTGCTAGGATTATGAACATGGACAGCTTGAAAGTGATGAGCGATGCCATTGTGGAATGCATACTTGGCTTTCTTTGCAAACCAAGAAATTCAAAGGGGCAAGAGGTTTTTATTGAGAAGTGCTAGTCTGCGAGGCTAAGAGCGGAAAGGGCAATTTCGGTGATAGAAACTCAGAAAGATCAGTGACTTTAGCACCACATCGATTTTAGCGAAAGGAAGGCACCAGTCACTGGCAATCTGTCCATAATTTTCTCTACCAGCTGGGGTGGGATGGAAGGCTTTTTGACCGTTAAGAATGAGACAGCCTGTGCTGGGATCCACCATTTGAAATTTGAGGAAAAGATGGCTCGTCTTTTTCAAACATAGCGGCCCTGTGTACGAATTGAACTCAGCTTGAAAAATGTGCTTAAGTCGAATGCAAGGTGAAATTTTTCATGATGTCGAGTTATCTTCGCAAGTGAATACTGAAGATTCATCATTTGAATACTTGTATTTCATCAGATAAATACATATATTATCTCGTGATGACATGATTGAAAGTGACTACTTAAGAGTGCAAAGATAAAAGAAACCAAAAATTGACTCCTTGAAAGAGCATTTGCATTCTTAGTTTTTTCTGGACTTCAACTTTTACCTCCTAAAAAAACTGGTTAATGAAGCGTTTTCGATGAGGTTGGAACTAGAAAATAAGTATGTCACTGAAAACGATAATACTGTAAACCTAACTATTACACGACGATGAGATTTTTCCCGATTAATATGGCTCGAGCCCAAATTGATGCCGCCCTGGAATTTTTAGCGAGTAATGCCCTACGTAAGGTTATGAAACAACGTGTAGAGGGGTGGATGGTGTAAAGGGTAAATTTTTTGAAAATTGATTGATAAACTAGATTGTGTTAGAGAATAATATAAATTATATTTTAGAGTCTCGTCTAAAAGTTTAAGTTTTTGGATTGAATTGGTTTTTTGACATGGTATCAGAGCTTTGATTACCAAGCAGTCACGAGTTTGAATCTCACTATTTTTATTTATTTAATAAAAATTAAGCACAAAATAATATGAATATATGGAAGTTTCAAGTTTAAAAGGTTTTTATTTGAGAAAATGTATTAAAAAATAATATAAATTATATCTTAAAATATCATCTAACAACTTAATCTATTAAGATAAGATGGTTTTTTTTACTGGTTGAAAGTGCATTTCAAAGTCAATTCTTTAGGAAATTCATGGTCAGCTTGGAGTCAGGGATAACAGGATAGTATTTGGAAGGGAAATGGCAGAAAGGGCGAGTCAATCGTCAGGGGAAGAACTCTTCAATGCTTAAGTTAAGCCGTTGCTCAATTAATCACCAACAGTCATGTTGATGCTGATCTGACTCGTACCGCATAAGCAAACATCCTAATCCAAACGGCAGATCCAAAAACCGTAATGCCAACGAATCCAGCACACAAGCAAAAAGGTCAACAGCTTGTTGAGAAACTCTAAAACTTGTGCACCTGAAACCACACGGCGTACAGAGCTCGAGAAACCAGAAACTCCCTCAGACTAACGCATACAGTGTTCACGTTTTTATAATTCAAAGACAAATGAAAATTGTAGGAAACAAACAAAAATGACGAGTTGAAAACTTGAAATGGTCCTGTAGACAAAGGAGTTTTCTTTCAACAAAATACACACGTGACAAACAACTAGTCACTCGCACACAGAAGGGACTTATTTGGAAATCAGTCTACAAAAACCACATGTGATAGATGAAGTTGGCGAGCTTGTTCATCTCCGCATTGAAAAGGAAGTCCACTGATCATATTCTAACGATCAACATTGGTGAAGCGGAGGTATCCTTTATTGGATGGAAGGCCAACAGTCTTGAATCCCTGAGGGAACAACTTTTTAGCTTCCTCGTCAGAGACACTAGGGGAGATGACGACATCTTCACCTGGCTTCCAATTTGCCGGAGTCGCAATCTTGTTCTTTGATGACCTCTCTAGGGAATCTAAGACCCTCACTACTTCATCCATGTTGCGGCCAGTGCTTGCTGGGTACAGAAAGCTCAACTTGATCTACAATAAGAAATCATCCCAAAATTAATTAAATTTGGTTGACGAAACATGGTCGCTTAAATCAATTTCAGTAATTGATATTTACATATAGTTACCAATGATATTAATTCTAACTTTCGAAAGCAAAATGGAATTTTTTTATTGCTAGTCAAACCATTTATATAAAAAAAATGGGAGATAATAGTTAAGGTTTTCGAGCTTACCCTCTTGTCGGCACCAACAATATGCAGAGCTCGAGATGGAACATTGTGCCCTGAAGAGTCTTTCTCGTCTGGATCCACCATATTAAGTATCTTAATGAGTTCCCTCTTAGGATCTGCGATTATTGGATATGTAACGTTGCATCCAGGCTGCATGCACGAATTGTGCACATAATTACTCATTGTTTATGAATCAAAAAATATTACTACTGATAAAAAAAAATATAAGTACATGTAGAACAGAGACAGTACATCCATATACCTAGAAAATCCCTTACATGTTCTACTGAATATCTTCCAATAACCCAAATTAACAACGATCGTTTAGAAGGAGAAATTCTTACAGTGTAGGCTTCAATGTCCTTGACCCACTCAGCATGAGACGAAACATCATCACAGGACAATCCCAACAGTTTGACCCCTCTCTTAGCAAATTCTGGAGCATGAGCAGCCATCTTTCCAAGCTCGGTAGTACAAACTGGTGTGAAATCACCTGCATGCAAAAAACTTACAACTCGGACACCATTAATTAACTTATAATAAACATCAAAAACAGTTGCAGAACAGAGACACAACCTGGGTGCGAGAAGAGAATGGTCCAGGTATCTATGTAGTCATGAAGCTTGATAACTCCATGAGTGGTCTCAACTTCAAGGTTTGGGACACTGTCTCCAATAGTAAGGCCTGGCATTGTCAAAGTGTGAGAAATAGTATGTTTTCTCTGTTTTTTTGTGATTGTGAGGTAAGAATTTGGAAGATGGGGATTTAAAAGAGTTGAGAGGGTGTTTGCATGGAGAGAACGTGGCATGTGTCGTGGCTTTGGCTTGAGCGGTTAAGTGCGTGCAGAGTGGTTTTTTGAGGACGGGCCATACATCCACGTGGGCAAGTTTCACACGTTTGGTTAGTCGTGCTTATTTGCCAATCTTGCTCTATGTTTGTGACTTGTCGTTTGTCTCTTGACTCAAGCAATTCTGCAACGAGCACAAGTAAAACGGGATTATCTTCCTCTAAATTCCTATGTAGCAACATATCCATTAATTAATCGTAATTATAATAATTTAACTAAATTGGAGGTTGTTGATTTATTACTTCCCAAATTAACACGTGTTTGTAATTAACTGGAAACAGAAAGGATCTATTGCACCTTTTCTATTTACGGGAGATGCGTTAAGGTTTGTTCGTCGTTTGAATCTGATTTTTATGCGTGTTTCTATTATTATTTTCTTAATCCATTTCTCTCATGGTAATTTTTCAAAGGTATAAAAGAAAACAGTTACATCTCTGTGGTAGTTGCTGTTTTGGCTTTTCCTATCTCTCAAATTTCTAACACTTTCGATCCTGTTTAGTTTTGTCATCCTACTGGTGTTTGAGATGAGAGAGCACGTGGGCAAGGAGGTCAAAAGCATCCACCTCAACAGTATACTGTATTCAGCACTTGATCGCCCGTCTGAAGATTTCAAATCCGTGTAAGGTGGTGTTTGGGAGTGGTAGCGATTGCTGCTGGAGGCATTGGTAATGTTGAAAGAACTGCAGGATGAAATGGAGGGAGATGAGGAAGACGGGGAGGCTGAAGAAGATGATGAAGACGATGTCGAGGTTAGACTCCCAAATTTTTTTCTATGGAGTTTTATAAGGGATGCCATATTTAATTTCCTCCAACGCAGTATCCACCGAGAAGGGAAAATAAATCTACTGGCTACCTGAGCTTCTCATCAATGTATGCAGCTGTTGTTTACATCAGCTGATGACTATATAGCAAAGTGATGAATCATGCCGGGAAATTGGATTTTCCTGGGGATTATGCTTGTTACCCATCCAGTTAGGAGCATATTATTCGTTTCTACATCTGAAAATCACTTGCAAGCTTAGCTCTGGTTTTGTTCTTCTGAATAGGATTCCGAGGGGGGTGAACTTGAAGAAACCGAAGAGGACTTTCTGGAAAGGTATGCAAGAGCAGCCACTGCCTTGGAAAATGGTACGGTTGTTGAAGAGGGAGATGTGGAAGATCAGGAGCATGAAGTTGAGCTCGGTAAATCTGACTATACATTGTGCTCGGAAAATAGTTATTACACTATTTGCAAAGGAGCATGAAGTAGCATTACCGGTTTCTCTTGCTACCTATTTGCAAAGGTGATTTTGTAGTATTTCAACTGCTGCTCCTTCGGTTATAATTTATGATCTCAAAATTACTACTTGATATGCGAGCAATAATCCCTTTGAATTTTTAAGAATTGCACTAAAATTTCATTTTAAAGGAAATGTTATGAAGGCAATTTGGCCCAACAAATGGAGCTTAGAGAAACCGTTCACGCCCTAAACAAATGATTGGGTCATTTTGTCTTTCTTATTGCAGTCGAAGACCGACAAAATTCCAACTCTTCCCTAGCATGCCAGTTAGCAATCCGATTCCGATCAGCCCAAACTAACAATACATAGTTAAGGGAGAAAATCCTACAAAAAGCAGCTAATGAATCCGCATCTGTTGTCCTTGGTTATGCCGAGCATCTCTTATCCTCCTAGCTCTATTTGTTCTCGAATCGGAAGGGGTGTTACGGGGCAACCATGCACTGGAGGTCAGAATCACGCTTACGAACGTCGACATTTCGCTCCTTATGGCTACTGCTTCTGCCAGATCGATACTCCCAACGCCGCTCTTGTCTGAAAACAAAGCTGAGGGAGACAAACCTGACACGCCTTGGCCGCTTTTTAGTCTGAGTTTGCCTTGGCAACCTTACTGGAATGACGTGTGACTATTTTTTAAAACTCTAGCAACCTAACAGGTTGCCTACTTCGGCGTATAAATGGAAGCTACTCTAATTCATTGCCCTCGTACTCGAAGGAACAGAAAGATCATTGCATATCATTATTCAATTTTTGTGTTTCGTCTTGCAATGACTTTGCTCTACTTTTTCTTCCACTACTCATCTGTGGTGACAATCCAGGAATCCACATATTAATCGATGCAGTCTGCCAGAATTCTGCAAAAATACTCTCGATAGCAGCTCAGAGACCAAGCAAGCAGATATGAATGAGCTTGGAGTCTTTACTGTGATGTTAGCAATGGCACGGGCGAGAGTAAACAGGTATATTGTCAAGTCCTTCCTTCAAAATGAGAATGGAGTACTGAAGGACAAGCTTTATTCCTGCCAAATTGATTATGGAGGCAACCTAAAGGGTACCTATAGGTTATCTGATATGTATTTGGATCACATTCTGTCAGGATAAACTGGAAACTGAGCAACTAGGTATTTAAACTAGCTGGATTAACTATATAATTTGAATGTGATTCCCATGGCGGGTTTATCTCCGGCACCTGATTAAGACAAAGGCCTCCTTAGATTAGCCAGGAGAAAAAATCAAATGGCAATGTTCAAACAGTATTTAGACATTCCGTGCTTCTCTACAGTATTGTGATAACGGTAAATGAATCTATATCGTGACTTGACCGACACTCCAAACTACTCATGGCTTATATTCAGAATATATTCCGATGCAAATAGTCTGCATAGTGTATGTTAATTAAAAAGACAAACAGAGTACTGACACATGAAATATGAATTTATAAAACAAATCTTGTGAGAAAAAGAAAGAATAAAGAATGGAGGCAACATCTAAAACAAAACATCAAATGCTAGCACACATTGTTGAGAAAATTTCAACTCCAGTCCATTAAGCCTGTAATTTAAAAAAAAAAAAAGCGAATCAGAGAATATAACTGACAGACCACAATTAGCAGAAAGTGATACTTTGTAGACAATGGAAGCAATGAAGAATACAGATATTATCGCACATACCTTGCTAGCAATGTTGTTTGAAAGCCAGTCCAATCCTTCATAAAGCCCTTCTCCTGAAGTGGCACATGTGCTCTGGATATACCTGCAAAACATCAACAAAAGTTACGTGCTTGCTTATGTTTGTGTGGAGCGATCAAGGTATGGAGAGATAGTTCACAAGAAAAGAGAAGGTATGAAGGGCTAGAGAAGTTTGCTTCCAAGTTCGTATTCATCGAAAAAAAAACATGCATTTTGTAGGTGGAAGGAGTGGCGAGCAGAACCACATGAAGTCTCGCATCATGAATTAAGAATGTCAATGCTTGGTGCCCTGTCTTAAGGATAACTATGAATTTGTGCTTTTCATGCTTCGTAGGCTTGTGCATGCGTGCTTATGTGTGCATGGGGGTGAGTGGGAGTGAGAGAGAGTGCTATCAACTTTACCAGTGGCGTTGCCTTAGAGAATGAAGACCAAGCTTATCAGTGATTTCAGCAGCATTCATTGCATTTGGAAGATCTTGCTTATTTGCAAACACAAGGAGCACAGCATCCCTCAGCTCATCCTGCCCAGAAAAAATAAAATCAATATTATTTCCTCAATCCTAATATGTCACTGCATATAGGTTCATGCAAAATTACTATCTCATTATTCCAGTAGCATAAATGAAAGACATGTCTGCCATAGTAAAATCTTAAACGTTGATAAATAAGCAAAGATTGACACTCTCAGTACCTCATTCAACATCCTGTGCAGCTCGTCTCTAGCCTCACCAACTCGATCTCGGTCATTACTGTCAACCACAAAGATAAGCCCTTGCGTGTTTTGGAAGTAATGTCTCCACAAAGGGCGAATCTGAAATCATCCATGAAAGAAATTACAATTTGTGGACACTAAAACCACTTTATTTTTTCAATCGAAGTTAAAAAAAAAATTAATAAATAATAACAATAATAAGTTGAGATCGACAATGGACAAGCACTTAGAAGCCCAAAAGGAGCTCTATAAACAAATCACACACACAGTTACTAATCCAACCAAGAGTAAACAGAACATGTGTTTACAATCAAGGCTTTTATGAACAGGCCCCTGGATGAAAACACACGATGATAACAGGCATCGATCACATTTCCACTGATAAAACAAAGAAAGTAGATCCTATTCAAGATGCCAAAGCTAATTCACCTCTCTCAGTCATGCCCAACACCCTCTCTCCCTCTGATAAAATCCAGGAAATTAGAAAGAAAGCAAATCCATGCACAAGGACCACAATTTTACCAGGAAAAGCCTAGCATATGATTGATTATTCAAACAACAATAAACACAATCCACACAAAACAGTCACCATAAGCGACCATCGGGAAACTAGAATGACTAAAACGAGATTCACTCGCTAAAAATAAAATGTAGACTACAGATAAACATAAATCAACGGCATATCAATTACCTTATCTTGACCACCAACATCCCAAACAGTGAAGCTAATATTCTTGTATTCCACAGTTTCCACATTAAATCCTAACAGCATAAAAACCAGCGAATTAAAGATATATAGAAGAAAAGAAGAAAAGATGAGAATGGTTAGCCTGTAAATAAATTACCAATGGTAGGGATGGTGGTGACAATTTCTCCCAACTTGAGCTTGTAAAGAATGGTGGTTTTACCAGCAGCATCAAGACCTACCATCAGAATCCGCATTTCCTTCTTTGAGAACAATCGGCCAAGTAATTTCGTGAAAGTGAGCCCCATCTTGCCTGCCTTATTACAACTGCAATCAAAACAAGATTCATTTATGAGAGAGATCCAGATCTAATCACGCAGGAAAGAAATCACAGAATGCATGTGCTCTGTTCTAACATGCATGAGACTTACCGCGGTGCCTGAGGAGGAGACAAGAGAAGTTTGAGATCTGATTTTTTTGAACAAGAGAAATGCGTTTCTGCCCCTCTCTCCCTCCCTCTCTCTCAATCGTCTATGTGTTTATAAAGCGTAGCGCCAAAATCGGGGTTACAAATAGCAAACAAAACAAACTCCCTTTTTCTTTTATTTGAATTTGAATTTCTGTTTTTATTATTATTATTATTATTATTATTTCGGGTGATCGCAATTGCGGCCAGTGGTCATCGCGGAAACTTGAAAGCTTAGCTTATAAGTATGTGTTTGGTTGGGTATTTAACTTACTGGTTGTTGCTGTGGCTGCGGGGTTTAAATCCATACACAGACATATGTTTAAATACTTTTTAGATCTAAGCTCAAATAAAAGTTAGGCATTTTTTTATTAAATGATAATAGATATTTTCATATTAATTTAGATCTTAATTGAGAAAATTTGAGGTGTTTTTAAAAATAAGTTATTCTAAATTAACTTTTTTATGGTGAAATTGAATCTTATCTGATACTGTTATCTTGAATATAAATTCAAGATAAAATCATATTTATTTCCTGACGCCAACAACATTTATGGAGGTGCAAGGCTGCAATTTTGAATCTGTGTTTCATTCTCCCCCTCTCTCGCCCTCGCCTTGCCCATACACGACCATGTGTGGCCAATAATGATCCTTGTTTAAATTTACTTGTTTTTACATAAAATCCATCAAAATAATCAAAACATTCAAGAAAATAAATTGAAGTAGATAAATAAATAACAATGGAACATGTATTTCCAGTTGCAGAACGAAAAGGCCAGTGAGTAAACTGAGACACACCTTCTTCATCAAAAAATTTAAGAGAAGGACCAATATCCAAGAAATGTTACCCAATCCTGACCGTGTCAAAACTGCCTTGAGTAACACTTGAGAGGCAATGGTTTATGGAGAGGGAGAGTGGAGACTTCTTGGAATGAACTTTCTCTCGGTTCATGGAAATGCAAGACCGGCGATTACTCGTCCACCTTGAGCCTTCATCCTTGCTGCCGCAGAAACAGTGAGCCTTCATCCTTGCTTGATAGATAATCTCTCTAATAAAAAGGTGCAGCAGAAACAGTAATGGATTGATTAGCTGGCCTTCATTTGAATGTTCTAATGAGCAGAATTTTGGAGGGGAAGATTTAGAACAGAAGCAGCACAGAAAATAAATAAAGGTAATGCTACATGGGGGAGAGTTTTTTTTCCGAACAAAAACGTCATTTGATCAAACAAACAGCAGCATCTGCAACAGGATGACATGTCACGAAGTGCTTATACTTCTCGAAAAAAAATTAAATTGTTATGTGTTTGACTGCATCTATTATATCAAAATCAAGACCAGTGACATCCATTCAATAATTAAGTGAGAAATCACTTCCCTGTCTTAAAACAGGAAAAGAGAGGACAACAGAGACTGCAAAGTAATTTTTGCAGTCGCAGACAAGGTAATCTATATTTCAAAAGCATGAATCAGGGAATATATGCAGAGGACAGATACCACTGGGTTTCAGTTTTTCAGATCAAAGCAGGTGCAAGAAAATGCCCAAGCATGAAAACGCTCATGAATCGTTCTATAATTCATACTAATCTGCCCATCATCAAAAGAAAAACCTGGGAAATGGACATACTTATCAGTTCATAGGTAACGATCATTGTAGTTCCATAGAGTGACATATTTAAGAAACGGGGTCCGAAACCTCTGTAGAAGCCCCGCCATCCATCTTCCTTGAGTAGAGTCTTTGTTGTCTTGAGTACTGAAGGTCTTCCAGAACCATAATTATCCATAACCTTCCAGATAAGAATTCTCATGTTCAGAGTTACTCCAAATATAACATAAAGTTCCAAACAACACAAGATTTGAACGGAAAAAAAACAGGTAGTTTCTCCTCCTATGGACATAGTAATGCAATAGAAACAGTGAATGGTAGTATGATACACTACATACCTGCAGCCGTGTCTTTATGGTATCCATGGGAGTAGTGATAATTGAGGAACAAGCACCAGCCACTGTTCCTGCCATAGCCTGAACTGTCACCATTTCCAGATGAGATGGTTTCTTGTCAATGTCATCCCTATAGCCCATGCTCCTAAAAATGGATATATATCCATATCGTTTAACATCTCAATCAGAAATTGCTGGGTTAGACAGCATATAGAGATAAGAGAACACGATAATTGTTTAGATGCACCTCCAAATGATGTGCTGGGCAGCACCATAGGTACCCCACCAAAGCGCCGATGCTGGTGACTGCGTTACAGCTGTCAATCCAAAACCTCTATATAAACCACGGAACCCTTCAGTCTTCATCACTTTACACATGACATCAAATGGCCCTTTATAAGATGCAACCCCGGGAAGCCCTTGCACCATTAGTCTTTGGCATATCTGAGAAAACACGACATAAGATTGTTTTTGAGACAGCACCAAATGAATTTGTTTTTGAGCCAATATTCTGCTTCTCTCATGATACAATCTTCTTCTTGCTGCTCAAACTGCAGCACCAGATGTTATTTTTACAGTACAGGATCAAGGAAAACTGCACAACATTTTATCAGCAGGACTCGTTTATGATAACAGCAGTAAAACGGGGGTCAAAGATAGACAAAAAAACTTCATGCCAATGCAACTTGCACCACATAAGAATATTCCCTAACATCCACAACTATAATTCTACATATAAACTGATACTAAATTGTTCCTATTCTAAAACATTATTTTATTAGGTCATTTTTACAACTTCATAGGCTTTTTAGAATGCAAAGTGTACGCTAAGAAAGTAAGACCAAATGTAACAAAGGATAATAGACATTGAAATGGACACTCCCTTTTATCTGGTTATCTCCATCACAAGACAAATTGCAAACTAGATATTTGGCATCAAGCTTTAGGCAATTATTGGTTTGTAACAGTTGACAACAAGTGCCAAACTATGATTTTGATTCGCATCTATGCTTTCTCTTTGACAGTGACTCAAACTACAGGATGGATGTTTGTGTATATTCTTAACCTAACCAGCAGTAAAACAATCTTCACCAAAACAAAAGGCAAAATCCCAAAATCACCCCCACGATAATTTCCCCGGTGTACCAAAATAGTCCAAAAATATATAGTTATTGGCCAAGATCAAGGATTACGTTTTAACAAATCTTTTTTCTTTCCAATTGAGTAGTAAGTGCTTGAAGACAAAAAAACCTCGGAAAACTATAAAAAGAGGAAAAAAATTTACATACCACATCCAAGGGCACATAGTACACACAAGAAACTAGATTTGACAACATGCCTGCAACTCCATTTGCAATACCAACACGTGTTGCTTCAGGCATATCTAAAGCTTCAGTGTATTTGAACATCATATCTTTTGACATTTCAAGAGCTGTCAAAGAAAGAACTCTACCAGGTAATGCTCCAGTAGCAGAGGTGCCAAAACCTCGAAAAAGACCTGGAATACCATCGTTCCTCAATATGTGTTTAGCTACGGATATTCCACCCATGTGAGAGAGCCCAGAATCTGCTACTTGCATTCTAGTCTTCACAACTGCTGTTGGGTGAAGTAAGCCTTGCTGAACAGTAAAGAGGACAGCACCAATAACATGAAACTTCGTCTTGTCCAGCCTGAATCAGAGCCAGTAAATTACAAGTAGTGTTAGTTTAGATTTTGCAAAAACCCAAGTAGTGCCAGCGCTTCACATGACTATATAAAATCCACAAAAAGAAAATGATGATGAGAACAAACATCTTCACGACTCGTCATTGAAGAACTGAAATAATTGCGAGTTTAGATGCAAGCTCACTGCATGTTTACTAAAAAGGAAATGAGGATGGACGGGACACAGTCATTGCCACCTACTTGATGCCAATACTCGGGCATCACTCGAATAAAGGCAACAGAAAGCACCCAGCTAGCCCAGTTACAATTTACTTCTGGCTCAAAAACAAACTCTAATCGATTTATGGATGCCCAAAAGGTTTATGATCGAATGATTATGTGGATGTGCCTTCAACGAATTTGATTATCACAGTCCATTAAAGTAAATTGCTCAATAGGAGGTTATCCTTTCGTATAACAGAACACCATAGTCACTGTAATTGCTTAAGAGAAGTATAAAACAGAATAGATAATCAAATAATATTTTATGAAATTGAAATTGATTTAGGTTTCTCTCTCTTTGTTACATGGCCAGACATAATTATTTGCATGCCACCTCGAGAAAGATCGCGCTGGTGTTTTAAATATTACGACACGGTGCAATAAAAGCAAGCATACGTGGTAGCCAGAACCAGTGATGATCAGGCTGAAACTTAAAACCAACGAGATTTGTAATATAAACCCAGTAAATATTAAGAGTGAAAAAAGTGCACCGACCTGGCCCAATTGATGTCAGTATCAGCAAGAGCCAGTTCAGTAACACTTGTAACTTCCGTTTCGACAGCCATTGATCAACCTCGGATATTCGCGCTCTTTGCCAATGATGTCGGAGAACGTTCAAGAAGGCAAGAAGCTGCCTGGCTGTCTGTCGGTCACCCTTCAGGTGGGGAAATGCTGGCGGGGTGTGTTGAGAGAGAATGATTTGGAGGGTTCCAGTGAATTCGGGGCAACCGACTGGACCGGGTAACTGGTAATGGTTTGGAGATGGGACTCTCTTCACTTTCTGGGCCAGCCCAGGTGTGTATTTTGAACTTCCTAGCCATTCTTTTGGTTAATTTGTTGCTCGAGGATAGGAGTCATGTGGACATTCTTGGATGGGTTTTATTCCTTAATTATAGTTAATTTAATTTTTTATATTTTATAAATTATAAATTTAATTTTTTTTGAACTCTAGCAAATTATATGCTGAATTGAGCTAAATTTTTTTTGAATATTAAATATTTTTTATGAATTGAATTTATATTGTTAAATTTCACGTATGTGTATTTGAAAACAAATCTCTAGCATAATATCTTTAATGTTAGCTATAAATTTCATATATTACACCCCTATTAAATACCTCCTCCCTCCATTAAAAAAGACAAACCCTTTTTTTTTGTTGCATTAAATAAATCTAACAAGAAATTTATTAACAAAAATTTTAGAGCCCAAACATTTATACAAAAAAATATCTGGTAATGTGATGGATGTTGAGTTTCAATTAAAAATATTTTAAAATAAAATTTTTTATATTATTTTTGTGTTTATATTTGATAGCTTGTAGTTTTTTATATATTTTTATTTTATTTTTATATCGGTATATCAAAATAATCAAAAAATATATAAAAAACTACAAGCTATCAAATATAAACACAAAAATAATATAAAGTATACAAATTGAGTCAGTAGTAAGCATTTGGAAACACAGTTGTACACGCATTTAAAAAAAATTAAATTTTTTTGTTAAAAGTTAAATTTTTTATGTATGTTTTAGATTGTTTTGATGCGCTGATCTCAAAAATAATTTTTAAAAAATAAAAAAATATAATTTTAATACATTTCAGCACGAAAAACACTTTAAAAAACAATCATAATCACACTCTCAAGCAGGCTAAAACCATACAAATCTCAACACATCGCCTAACTTATAATATTTATCTCAATAGTATTGATAATATCAATACTATTCCATACAAAGAAAATATAAATATTATAAACAAACCACCCACGTATAATCATGTCTTGTAGATATAAAATTTTATTCGATTGATCGTAGTCAATTTAAAGTGTATGAATTTTTCCCGGTTGTATTTGTATTTTGTACTAACATAAGGGGTAAAAAACAAAAAACAATGTATATTTTGACGCTTGCGTGATTAATGGCTGATAAAGTGCTCTGGGTTCCTGCATTCTTCTTCTCGTGTCTGGAACATTTTCTCTCCACACTGATACCAGGTAGGTTACCTTCATTAGATTGCAAATAAAATTCCAAGCAAATTGACAGTGCCAGGGAAAAGGGCCCCGGTATTGTGAATGTATTTTTTCAGTTTTGTGAAAAATTGCAATTAATTAATTTTTTTATTATTAATGTAGGTATCCGGATCAATTTGTGTGTATCTCGATTAATCTCACAGATTTTGAAGTTAACAACCATATAAGTTTTCTGTGATCCTAAAATTTATGAAACTCAGACTGGTAATTTTTAAGAAATAAACTGAAGATCTAATTAGTTGAATAACACTTTTCAGGATTTATAATTAATAATTAATAATTAAAAAAGATTACACTTGCATTTTTGAATTAAGAAATGTAAAAGAAATTATAAAAAGAATTGTTAAAGCTAAACGAAGACTTAAGTGAGTGGTTGTGCTTCACCGTAAAAAACAAGAGATAGATGCACTCTTAAATATACAATATCTATCGTGATGACATAAGTAGTCTTTTAAATTTTTTTTATCATTTTTGTGGAAATAAAAATGAATACTTGTAAAAAAGAAGACAAATATCTAAAATTGTAAGAAAAAATATATTTTTTCTGGTCAAAATTATCTTTCACTCTTAATTTTTTTTGTATTTTGTGGTTTATTGAAAAAAAATACATGCAATTAAAACAGAAATTATAGTTAATTTGGAAGACGTACCTTTTTTATTAAAATAAAATAAAATGGATAGGGTGTTGTTAGATCTGGATGTGTATATTTCAAAATAACACAAATGACAAATCACCCACTCACAATATTTTATTATTTTTTTACCCATCAGAGCCAGTTCTCTTGGCTAAAAAAACAGGGTTTTTGGAACTAGAAAACCAAAACTTTATTGTAAACTAACTGGTTTGATTCCCCGCGCCAAGCTATGGGGCGAAACTTTTTGTTTTTTCAACGCAAAATAAGGGTACAAATGTTGTTATTGTTTTTTTAGCAAGAGACTTTAATTATATATTGAAAAGTTTATGCTTTATTTAATAAAATAAATTAAAAATTATATGTGATAATTAATAATAATAAATTTGTTAATTCCAAATAAAGATTGAGTTGAGAAGTCAAGATAAAAATATTAATTTTTATAAAAAATGGTTAAATGTATATTTTAGTTTGAAATTTGGTCTCTAAAATTTTAACCAATCAGTATCAATAAAATTAAATTTTATTTTGCCAGTTTAAACATTAAATCAACCCTGAAATTTATTTTTAACATGCCAAGAATCTTATATAAAATTAACTAAGATAAAATATCAAACTTAAATCAACTTAATAGAAAAGTATTAAATTATAAATAAAAAAAAAACAAGGTGATCAAAACACAAAGAAGAAGAAAAAGAAAAAGAAGAAAACACCATGTATAACTATTGCAACTTATAGCATTTTTTTTTTTTGGTGTTGTATTTTTATTATTATTTTAATATATATTTCACTCGCGTGTTCATGATTTTTAATATTATTTTATTTTTGATTGAATATTCATTTTATAAAATCAAACTATAATTATTAAATAAAAAGCAAACATAACAAAAAAAAAATGTATTAAAAAAATCGAGGTGGTTAACTCTGTACATGCAAACAGTGTTTTCACCCCCACTTTTTTAATGTTTTTTTATAATAACCAAGGTCTTGAATCAGAAAGGAAAAAAAAAAGAAAGAAAAGAAAAGCAGGAATAAGAAACTGGGTAATGAGAGGACATTTTTGTCAGGGTACACGACAAGGCCACAGAAAGAGGGAAATATTTGCTGGGTGAAGGCGTGAAGGAGAGAATTCAGCCGAACACAAAATTTGCGATAATGCCACGATAGCCGGTGTTCGCAGCCAAAGTCGCTGTCTAGAGGAAACAGTCCTTGCAAATTATTCAACCGTTTCTGTTAACCGCCGTGAACTCTTCTTATCAATTCCTATCACTCAGAAGTCAGAACAACAAAATCGACGCCGTTTCACCTCGCTCCTCTTTTCACTTTCCCGCGAACCTTCCACGGGATACCCCCCCCCCCCCCCCCCAAATTAAAACTCGGGTCACTTTTGGCAATTCAGAAAATCAATAAACAAATAAAAAGAGAAATAGAAAAAACGTTTCTCATTGGATGCGGATCCGTATGTACGCTTCTTCGCCCTGTCTTCTCGATACACGCAAAAATCCGCCCTTTCAATTTCTCTTTTTTCTTTTTACAGGGTCAGGGTTTCTTAGCCGCGTTATCTTTGATTTTTATTATCTTATTAAAAAAAAAAAAAAGGAAAGTTACCAAAGCCCCTCAATAACCTCTCAAAATTACAAAATTTTTCTTCCACTTGTTCAACAAGTTTCTAGATAAAATATGGCTAGGTTCTTCTGCTCTCTCTTCTCTGGTAATAAATTTAATTAATTATTTCACACTCTTTGCATAACTTCGCGTGTTATTTCTCTCTATTCACTCTGTGTCCTTCAAGTTTCTATTATTTTTTGCTCGGATTTACTTAGTAAGCTTCTTCTTTTTTTATAATTCGAGTAAGCTTAATGGAAGACTTTTCTTCGATAGTATTTGATTATTGGACATTCACGAGGGTTTTTCTTTTTTTCTTCTTAGTTCTTATTGAATTGTATATTCGATGGGGGAGTAGATATTTTGCTTCTTCTTCTTCTTCTTCTTCTTCTTCTTCTTTTTTTTTTGGGGGGGGGGCGGGATTTTTGTATGAATTTGAGATTCTTTTTTTGGTGGAGTTGTGGATTTTAGTATTTTGTTGCTGTGCACGTGTTTAGGCTTTTCTCTTAAATTAGTTTGAGTGGGTTTTTTTGGTGGACTTAATAATTCAGTCCGCGTGTAGGCTTGGCTCTTCTTTGTATTAGATATCCTGATTTTTTTTTGTGTCATTGAACTGCTGAATTGGCTTCTTCTTTTTTCGAAATTACTGGGTTAGCTATTTTCTGTGTTGTCCTTATTTTTTTTGCTGGAAGTGCTAATTGAAAAATTGAAGAGTATATTGCTGCTTGATATTTTCTTTATAACTGCAAAGTATTATTTATGTGTTCAAGATATGCTAGTTTAGTTTCGTTTGGATTGGTTCCTACCTACTTGGTCAATGCTTAAGAGTTATGTATCCATTTCTTCAGGAGTGGCAATCTTGGAATGGTTATGAATAATGTTTCTGGACATGAAAATGCGGAAACTTATTCGGTATTTATCTTTGCTGTTCTACTTTTTTAAAAGAAACGAAGTCAAATTAAGTTTGAAAAGCTCTTCATGAAAATTAGTTTCTTTTTTCTTGGCTATTTCTGATCGTTTCTTGACATTTTCTCATGTCTTGGATTTCAGATTCAAGGAGCTGAGGTAAATCCTATTTTGACAAGTCCAGCTGTTGAGCTAGTTGAAACCATGTACAACGAAGGAACCCCTGGGTTTGTTGCGGATCAGGGCTTGTTTTATCCTGCTGCCACTGAGTATGGTTACTACTGTACAGGTAATTTTTACCAGTCCTGTTTGAATATCTTATTGTGATGCTTTATGATATGATGCCTTATTTGTTCTCTGTATTGATTGAACGGTGTCAGGATTTGAGACACCCGTCGAATGGGAGGACCATCAAAAGATTTTTGGTGCAGATGGTCCTGAAATCCAGTATGCGGTGAGTGAAATCTGTCTGTCTCTCTCTTCTACTTTTGTGTTCGCATATGCTTCTGAATTATGTTCTGATATTTAAAATATCCACTTTATCTTTTACAGGGTGCACAAACTGAATATTTACCTTATGTATATTATGCACCGAGCTATGCGTATGCACAGTCTCCATATAACCCATACAATCCTTACATACCCGGTGCTATGATAGGAGTTGATGGCCTGTATGCAGGGGAGCAACAATATTACACAGTTCCCCCTTATCAGGACCCTGTATCTTCATCTGGCTACATCCCTGTTGTTGTTCAACCAGAAGCCTTCCAAAATGGTTCAGCAGATCCTTTGTTAGATACTAGCATAGCACGCAATAGTAGACCTGATGGGAAAAGTTTCAAGCATGGCATTTCTTCATCATCTGCAGCCTTTGCTTGGAACCCCCCTAGACCTGCTTCAAACCAAACCAATTCTTTGAACAGGATATCTGAATGGCCAAAAGCTAATGTTGGACCTGTTAAGCAATCACATGGAGGTGTTTCTTCTGGCAGTATTCTTACTCAAGCTTCATCACATGTCCTTCAGGTATGATTTCTTGCATAATTAAGATAATATTTTGTGATGTTCCTTGTTCCTTGTAAAGAATGTAAGCTGTTAGAAAGTTGCATGTTCTGTCAAGTTTGCTGTGCTAGGGCATCTCATGTTCGCATAGGCTAGATTGGTTTATAATGTGGATGCATTTTGGTGGTCCCTTTCATCAGTTATTAATTACGTCTTCAACTGACTGTTGTTGGATTTTGCTGAGAATTTTTCAAAATGTTTCTACTTTACAGGGTAGAAGTGCTTCTGGCCCGATGCATCCTATTGACAACATTTCAAATAGCAAAGTCCGATCTCATCAGAACCAATTAAAAGTCACTCTACCTGTCAGCAATGACTTTTCTAATTTTGGATCAATTGCTTATGGCCGAACCTCAGTAGATAAGCTTCGATCTAAGTTTCATGCTGGCAGAACTCTCAGTGCTCTGAATGGAAATGTGGAGCTGTTGGGTGAGCAGAATCGTGGACCAAGGACCAACAATTTGAAAAACCAACCGGCTGTTAAAGCCTACACAACCAAAGTGAGAGATAATAATGAGCTAGGCAACATTGTTATACAGACTGATCAGTACAACAAGGATGATTTCTCAACCGATTATGCAGATGCAAAGTTTTTTGTAATAAAATCGTATAGTGAGGATGATGTGCACAAGAGCATCAAATATAATGTGTGGTCATCTACACCTCATGGAAACAAAAAGCTGCACAGTGCATTTGAGTATGCACAGAAACTAGATTTGGGAAGACCTAGAGGCTGCCCTATCTTTCTGTTTTTTTCTGTGAGTTCTATGTTAATGGATACCTCTTTGTTTTTTTAACAATTGTCACTCTTTTCAAACTGGAGAATGGAGGGGACCTATATTAATTGTGTGATGTCTTCTGCACCCATTGTTCCCCACTGATTCAATCTTGTCTTCATACAGGTTAATGCTAGTGGTCAATTTTGTGGTGTTGCAGAGATGGTTGGCCCTGTAGACTTCAATAGAGACATGGACTTTTGGCAGCAAGATAAATGGAGTGGGAGTTTTCTTGTCAAGTGGCATATTATTAAAGATATACCAAACTCAAGCTTTAGGCACATCATATTGGAGAATAATGAGAATAAGCCAGTGACTAATAGCAGAGACACTCAAGAGGTATGATGTGTGGGTTTCTTTTTTGTTGTGGCTGGTTTTTCTGCACACCTTAGTAAGTGTTAGTCCCTGTCCAAACTGATACTAAAGCTCCTGCAGTTGGCTGTAGGATACTTTAATTCCTCTATAATCCTTGTTATAGTGGCTTTGAGGGAACCAGCATGAATTTACTATTATATATGATATGAGAATCTCTGAATTATTACTTTGTAAAAGTTTTAACTCACTATCACGCCATCAAAAAAAGAAAGAAACAGAATCTAATTTTTATAGTCTGACTGTTATCTAATTTTTTTCTCCTTCTGGGTAATGATTTTTGTTTTGTTTACTGGGAACCCCTTTCCCCCTGGTTTATGTAAATGCATTTTGCTGGCTATTTCTTCTGATTGGATTTCTATTTCTCGCAGATAATGTATAAGCAAGGTTTAGAGATGCTGAAGATGTTCAAAAATCACCCACTGAAGACTTCTATACTTGATGACTTTGTGTACTATGAGAATCGTCAGAAAATAATGCAGGAAGAAAAGGCCAGGCATATGTTTAAAAGCTTCCAGTCCCCATTGTTTGTACCAGCATTAAATCCTGCCCATGAACTAAATGGTCTTGTGCAGCAGTCACTGAACAAAGATGATAGTATGACCGATCTTAACAGCTCGAAGAAAACTGAGGCAAACAAATATGAAAAGATTATGAATCCAAATTATCATAACAGCTGGAAAAAAACCGAGACAAAAAAAGATGAGAAGATTACGTATCAGAATGAATTTAACAGCTCGAAGAACGCTGGGACCTCTGCCACTAAGCAACTTTCTTCAGATTCAAATGTTACCATTTCAAGCAGGGATAAAGATTCCAGGCAAGATACAGCGGATGCAGATGATGATAACGGACCTGTGTTAAAGATCGGTTCACTTGATATAAACCCGACAGGGGTGGAATCTAAGTTCTCACCAAATGCTGCTACTGCTGATATTGTCACAGTAGGATCAATGCCTGTTAAAGTTAACAGAATCGCGGAATCTTCTGGTTATTTAACAGTGGGTACTATCCCACTTGATCCTAAGTCTCTGAAACTGGACAAAGGTGGTGCTTTTGGTAAACAGGGGTCTCAGTGCTGATGACATTGGAAGGTTTGCCATTGACTGGGTTTTCTTGTTGAGTTTTTTCTATAAAATAGTTTTGGCATAGCGGATCACTGTAAAAACGAGAATGGAATTATAGGGATTTGGGCTACAGAAGTTGGAAAATTCGAATTGGTTTGGTCGACTTTTGCTTTCTTTTGCTTCCTGCCCCCCTTGATTTACTTTATTCGAAGCCCTTGTTTGGATCTACTAATTATATGTTTTGGATTAATTTGGGGTGGGAGGCGCTGCTTTAAAAGGAAAAATACCATGCAACCTTAGCTCCTTTCATCAAAGAAACAAAGAATTTTGTCGTGCAATGAAAGTTTGATTAAATTTGAAATTTGTTTGTTGTTGCTGTGCCTTCTGCTTGAAATAAGACCTTTTGAATTTGAGGAAATGCCGCAGGTTCTCTCTTTTATGATATGGGCATAAAGTGAGGAAAATGTCAACGGGAACCGATTTTGTAAATTTGTGCTTGAGAATAGAAAGTCCATAAACTAGCAGAGTCAAAGCCCTGGAGTTTAATTATGGAATGGACAGATACAAGGGATGTCAATAGATTGAGATTTTGCGAACTGCTTTGCTTAATCTTTTACAACAAGACACGTTGATAACAATCATCATCAAGTATTCCATTGGTTTAGGTTAATATATCTTCATTCGTGTGGTTTTCTTCTCTTTAAGTACTGTTCTGGTTGAATTTCAGGTCCTCAGCTAGCTATTCGCTTCAAACTTCCAAGATAAAGGTATGTCATACTCATTGTAATTTAATCAATAAAAAAGGCTGGCTATTTTCTAATGATTGGAAAATGCTGCACCATTGCGGGTTGAGAGCTGCAATATTTGCCCCTTTGATATATTTGAGAAAATTGCAGCTCTAACCAGCTTCATTCTGACTTGAGAACACAATTGAAGAGCAAAAACAAAAGAACTTGTACATGTTGATGTATAGTTTCATGATATTTGATTTTATCTGACTTTAATTATTTTCTGAATAAGTATAGGATATATCAAGATTTTTCCTTGGATCTTTATCGGTGAGTATCTTCTCTTACTTGTTATTGGAGATTCTCCTGGAGTGTTCTCTAAGCAATCACTAAATCAGTGGCATCTCTTTGGAGAATACCAAAGTTGTTTGACTCCACTGAAGAAGGTTTTGAAATCAGAGTGTCCATCCCTGATCTTTTGTGTTATTTGTTTAATTATTTATTAGCTTCTTTGCCAGATTCTCTCGATGGGTTGTTTTATGTATTTCAGGAGGACATTTTTCATGTTTTGTTCATCAATCAGTATTAATTCTCTCTTAATTACAATGGTCATGAAGTAGCTGATGGTTTGTTCCCAAGCTATCTTTTCACCAAGAGCAAACGTATTTTTGTGATTTATGTCATTTTTACAAATGGCTCCTCGAACCAGATTCTCTCCGATCTTCTACCGTAATTCGCCAATCTCGATGAAAGAGCTGGTGCTAGAATACTAATTACTATTGCAGCTCTCTGGGCTATTCCTTTCCTCCTTCGTACCCTCCAATGGGGACTTAGACCCAGCAATCAATGTTACTATCCACTACTGTTACAATCCCAATAGCAGGAATGGACCTATAACCTCCTCTCCTTTAACCTAGCTGCCCTCTCTCCAATCGGGGGAGATGAGATCTTTGAATCACTTTCTCTTTGATCTTGTAGTAAAGCTACTCCAACTGGAGCTGGAGAATTTAAAGAACGGACCAGAAACAGAAAGAAATAAACTCCATCCAATGGAACTGGCCTACATCGTCATAGAAGCACTGATTGTTTGCTGGCAGCACCAGCATCGTGTTTTCACCCACGAAAAATAAAATAATTATTTTTGTCGATTTTTTTCACGGGATATCTTTTAAATATTGGAAACTCTTTTTTGTTTTTTTTTTTTTACCTGTAGTGATCAATGCATTTTACTACCCTACTCATCTCCAATTATCTATAGATAGAGCTGTTATCTTTCTCCGCAAGGTTGTAGCTGTTATCATGTAGAAGGCTTTGGCTGTTAGTGATTGGATATGCAACAATTGTCTTTCTTTTATCGCTTGGTTCTTTCTGACCAACGGCGCCTAGTGTGAAGCTCATATGGAGCATGTGGTGATTTGAACTTCTGAGATTCCAATTTGGGACAAAGAAAAACCCTACAAGTCGGCAGCTCAGGGAAGTAGTGGATCAGAGGGAGAAAGAGATGTAATTAATTTCACAAGTGACGCTGGGGGGTTAGATACACTTGACACTCGTCAAGGCCCACGGAGGAGCATGCGTTTTAGCCTCTCGGATACAATGGCCACAGCTACCTACCAATAAAAGAAGGGCCTACTCTTCGGCCTATTGCTTGATTCGGACAAAATGATACAGCCTTCTTGGATGATATGAGTTTGTCTTTTTCACCAGAAAGGCTTTGTCATGATTCAAAACCTTAAAGTATTGAGTGAGGTTTAAGTTTTGTGAGAAACAAAAAAACCAAAGGATGGGACAAAATGTTCACTTCTAATGATTTCTGTTTTGGACAAATGCTCAATCAATACTCCTCGGCTGACCTAATGCAAGAACATTAACACGGAATTGCTGTATTTGCTTTCTTTTACCGACTTGTTCTTCGGCAGTTATATTTGGTTTTTCATGTTTTTCCCCCTTGATTGGGCCATGATTGTCATTATGGCTCAAGGGCTCAAATTCTGCAGGGGAGCGCGTTCTTGTAGGGCCGAGTTTGTGGACACAACAACGTTTTAAATACTTTTCCACTGTCCGAAATCGGAATCTAATCTCTTCCTTGGTAAAGTGAATGTCAGGATTAAGGTCCCCGAGAATTTAGAGTGAAGAGATGAAATGAACCTAACACGTCAAATTTTTATCAAATCATGTCCATTTTCAAATCATATCACCTCTATCAATCATCATGATCCCGCAAAGGATATACATTTTATTATCTTTTACAAGTCATGTTTCTTTTTGGATGTACATGTAATGCCAGCCATACGGGAGTACAAGCACCAAAATTTCTTCTTTAAACCTCTCCACCTCGAGTAAAATAATTTTTTATTTTTTTTGTTTAAATAAATGAAAAATGGGAGAAAAACAAGTAGATAATATGAAAAGATTGGCGAGAGGAAAAAAAATTGTCTGAAATAAAATACTACTAAGCTACACTTGATCAACATTGGTTGAGAAATTATTTAATACTCTAGAGATAAATTAATTTATTTTGACTAATACCAGGTACTAGATTATAATTAACTCGTGAAAAGTGAGGCGTAGCATCTTCCACTTCCACTTTGATTTGGCTTGATTAAAATAGTATTATAAGATTTACATTCATATCCTTCGGCGTGTGAACATGTTTTTGACTTTTTTCCCCCTTGACTCGGTCTGGGTCAATTTTTGTATATCAAATTAAATTTTAATCCGAATATTATATAATAATTTGGTGTGTTTAATGAAACTTCTTGATAGCTATACTGCGAATCCGTATTATTCTTTTAGAAAAATATTCAGGTGTTGCACAAATTTAAAAAAATTAAGAGAAATTCAATAAATCAAATTATAATTATGACCAAATAAATAAGCTGGTTTTATTTAAATTGCATGGAAAAGAAAGAGAAACAACAATAGCAAACGAAAAAACATATATATAAAAAAATTTGAATTGAAAGATGAAATTAAAAATAATAAAATTTTTATAAAAGAGTTGAGACAAAAAACAATTATAAGAACAAGAATAAAATTGAAAACATCAATACATGATAAAAAAACTTGAACATGTAGATTTTTTTAACGCGTTTTTTTACATGAAAAATCATAAATGTCAAGTGAAAAAATTATGCACATATCTAATCAAATAAATCACAAACCATTGTGTAAACAAATGAAAAAATTTAATTAATGATAAATAAAAATATAATTAGAAAAACCAAGAGACCAATGTAAATCAAGATATTTAATATCGCAACACGGGTCATTTATCTAATTATATTTAATGAATTTTTTTGAGAAAATCAATTTGCAATAGAGGTTGACATACACATAAAATTTATTGAAAAAAATAAAAGAAAAAAATATTATGCAAAGTTACACATATTACAAATATTATAAAAATAAATATTCAATCTATATAAAACATACAAAAAAAATTGATAAATCACATTGACCTATAAAAAAATTAAACACATCTAATATAATTAAAAAATAATCATTATTCAACAAAGGCGGAAAAACCTGAAAAATCATTGAGAAGAGATATTAATTAAAATATAATTTAAAAATTATTTTAAAAAACACATAAAAAATCAATTAATATAAAAAAATAAAAAACAAAGCAACAAGGCTAGGCACTGCGAGGCCTGATAAGCCAAACCTAGCTCCTGGCCACGTTAAGAAAGGCCCGCACACAATCTTTTTTAAAAAGTTTAATGTGGGTGGGTAACGTGTTGTCTGTCCTAGTTGACTGGAACAAAAAAGACAAAGCGTCATCTGAAAATCTTAGAATCATACCAATGGTATGACAAAAAAAAACATGGTTCTTTTTTTTCTTTACTACAAAACCCATTTTAAAGTTATTTTCGACCCAAAACACCTATAGAAACCTTGTTAAATCAACTTGTGACTTAGAAAACACAAAAAACAGCTCAAAACCTAAAATAAAAAATCTTTTTGGAGTTATATCTGTTTTTTAGGTGTTTTCGAGTTAAAAAAAACACATAATCTTAAACCTCCTTATCATATAAAACCTTTCGACACAACAATCAATTGTTTTGATGGCTAAAATCTTACTCAACTACAACTTTTTTTCTTTAAGCTGGAATCTCACGACCACTATTTTTCCTCTACCTAAAAATGACTAAAAAAGAGAAAATAAAGTTTAGCATCAAAATATATTTTTAAAAAATTATAGGGACTATTTAACCTAATAGTTTTAAAAAATGAAAAACTAAAATGAACGTTTCAAATAAATTACAATCCTGCCATCTATTTTACCCATTTCTGTCACTTCAGTTCTTTCTCTAACTATTCAAATCTCATCTAAAAAAATGTAATTTAGTTTTAATTTGAGTTCAAAATAACTTAATTGTATCAAAAAAAAAAAAAGTTAGAAGTTCAAAATAGATTTTTTAAAAATTAGCTATTACAATTCACTGAACTTTGAGCCGATAAACAGTAAAAATAGCTATAATGTTTCCCCTCCTCCTGCTTTAGTTTTTGTTAATAACAATAATATTAATATAGATCTAGGATGGCAACGTAAAAAGCAAAACTAAGTATTATAATTATGAATTAACACCGCTTATCAGATGCTAGTGTGTATCCGGCATGCATGCACAGAGAGTCAAAGTACAATTCATAAAAGATTATGGTACAGAGTCTTATTCGAGACATCCTATAAAAAAATAATGAAAATACTATTTAAGTTTAATTTTCTAGTTAATTAAACCACACCGCAATCTGTGCTCCAATAATGATACGAATATGCACAAGGATATATTTGTTTATTAATATATGGATAAATTATTCTAATATGCTATCAGCTAAGCTCACAAAAATATACACACCCACACAAGGAAAAGCATAGAAAATGGACACCACCGTAGAGATCAGTGAAGCTACTTGGATGCTTCTTTGTAGCCAGCTTGTCATGGACTGGCACACTCTCTTTCACAGTCACAGAAGCAGACATATACCAATACATGCATACAGACACATGAAAAAGCACCCCTTTATCGGCTCTCTCTCTCGCATTGAAAGCCAAGCCAAAAGCTGCTTCTTCTTCTTTTCCCCTGCATTTTCATTTCTTTTGAGCTGGTAAATATTCCACATTGCATCTACTTTGGATCCCTTAAGTCTAAATCAATCGCACTATTTATTTATCTGTAGAAAGTCTCTCCTTTTCCTAGGCTTGTTTATTATATACAAGTTCTATGTTTGTATTTTTGCTGCGTAGCAATGCCCTTTTCACTCCCTTTTGACCCACATTACTACCAGCATCAAATCCACAGTGTTCCCTTTTCAGGTCTTTATATTCAGAGCTTTCCTTCCTGCCCTTCTCTGTGTCCAAGATTCAACATTGTTTCAAGGTAAATATTTAGTTCTCATAAAATGGTTGTCTTATTTTTACCTAAGTTTTTAGTAAAAGCCTATCATTTTAGATTCACGCATTTGTGGCTTGTTTGGCTACCTGGATAACACATCTATACTCAGTTTTCATTGATGTAGTGCTGTTTTGTTTTTTGATTCTTGGTTGTGCTTCAAGTGCACAGATTTGACTGTCTTGTGTCGTAGTGATAGATTTGTTTGATTAAGATGAGCTACTACATTCATCTAACAACTTCGCAATGATCAAGTTGATTCCGCTTATTATTTTGTTTTTGGGTAAAAATCCTCGTTGTCTATAGGCCTACAAATCAAGCGAACATTATTTGCATCTGAAACACAACCGTTAAGGCAACTTCTTTGTCGAAAGCTTCGTGTTTCGGGCACATAGTTAAAACAAAAGGAGGTGATTTACTGCCTTGGTCATAGAAGAAGTCATGGAAGAGAGCTTCGTGCCATTTCGCGGAATCAAGAATGATCTTCAAGGGAGATTGAAGTGTTACAAGCAGGACTGGACTGGTGGTTTCAAGGCGGGCTTCAGGTATCTATTGGCATGAAGGATCAACTATAATATTCAAATCATACCGTAGGATTGTGCTTTAAACATGGTCCAGTGTGAAAGTTCCTGGCTGTTTCAATTCCTAGTTTTTTCTTTTTGCTGAATTTTGTCTTAAAGTAACGGTGCTAGCTCGGATTCTTACTCACATTTGTTTTAGGATTTTGGCTCCGACCACGTATATATTTTTCGCATCAGCAATTCCAGTCATTTCATTTGGAGAGCAGTTGGATAGAGATACAGGCAAACCATTATGCTCCAATTTTATAGCGAACTCTCTTCATACATCTGTCTGGTAGCGTATTTATCATGCTCTTACTTCCTTTTATTGACAGACGGGGTTCTCACAGCTGTTCAGACCTTGGCTTCAACTGCATTATGTGGAATTATTCACTCCATTATCGGGGGTCAGCCTTTGCTGATCCTTGGAGTGGCAGAGCCAACTGTAATTATGTATACATTTATGTTCAAATTTGCTAAAAACATACCTGATCTGGGATCAAAGCTCTTCCTAGCATGGAGTGGATGGTAATTTCTACACTCCTGGCTGCAGATTGAATCATTATTTTCTTCTCCTGAATCAACATTTGAGGCCTTTATTAGTTTTTAGTGTGCCTGCCTTGTGTTAGCACTTAATGGTTACTCTGATGGGCAGGGTGTGTGTATGGACTGCTATCTTGCTCTTTCTGCTGTCTATCTTAGGAGCTTGCTCGATTATTAGTAGATTTACTCGTGTAGCAGGGGAATTGTTTGGCCTTCTGATTGCCATGCTTTTCATGCAGGAAGCTGTAAAAGTAAGGAAACCGATCTTTTTTCTTTCTTTGTCCTTTTATGTTATCAGCTGAGGAACATAATTGACTAAAATTTCTTTAATTCTAACGTGACTAAGAATTTAGTAAAACAATAACATAACTTGCAAAAGAATTAGTTTTTCAATTGTTGATTTATTTCGTTAGTTTCTGTTATTTATACAATGCCTCCTACCTTACAGTTTTGCTGGAGTTTTGATTTATATGTGGGTTTGTTAGGGACTTGTCAATGAATTTGGTATACCTAGAAGAGAGAATCCAAAGTCAGTTGAGTTTCAACCTTCATGGAGATTTGCGAATGGGATGTTTGCTTTGGTACTATCATTTGGACTTCTGCTAGCTGGATTAAGGAGCAGAAAAGCTAGGTCTTGGCGCTATGGTTCTGGTAAGAACATTGAACTTCGAGTGAAACTTCCAGTCACCCAACTTCATGTCTGTATATCCAACACAAAAATATCAAAATCACCGAGTCACTGAAATTATTACCGTTACTTTTTATAGGATGGCTTCGAGGCTTTATAGCAGATTATGGTGTGCCTTTGATGGTTTTGGTCTGGACTGCTGTTTCTTATATACCATCAGGAAGTGTTCCAAAAGGAATCCCAAGGCGTCTTTTTAGCCCCAATCCATGGTCACCAGGCGCATTTGAGAACTGGACTGTCATGAAGGCATGACTAACCGATAGAATTTGCAGTTTTCCCATCTTCTAGACACAAATGTCGTATTAACATTCTATTTTGTCAACTTAACAGGATATGCTAAAGGTGCCAGTTCTTTATATAATTGGAGCTTTCATTCCAGCAACAATGATTGCAGTCCTGTATTATTTCGACCACAGTGTAGCATCTCAGCTTGCTCAACAGAGAGAATTTAATTTGAGAAAACCACCCTCTTTCCACTATGATCTACTTCTCTTGGGATTTATGGTACCTAAGTTCTGCTCTCCTGCACACCACCCCTTTTGATTTACTTCGCTTCTAGATGACAAAAGTATGGAATTGGTAAATATTGAAAATTTTGTGGCAGGTCATACTGTGTGGTCTTATCGGAATTCCTCCATCAAATGGTGTCATTCCACAATCTCCAATGCATACTAAGAGTTTAGCTACACTGAAGCACCAAGTATACATCTCCACTATGCAACTAACTGTATTATTCTGCATTTCCATTCCTCAGCCTCTGACTGATAATTCATGTTTGCCACCAGCATGAGCATCCCTAAAATTCCCAGAGATAAATAATGAAAAAATTGAAAATACTTGATCACATGGACATTCATATGCACCAATCCACTGACAAATGCTTAGTTTTTTCACACTAGTTCTTGTATGTCAAATGCAGATACTTCGTAATCGACTTGTGGCAACAGCACGCAAATGTATGGGTAACGATGCAAGTCTAGGGCAAGTGTATGACAGCATGCAAGAAGCTTATCAACATATGCAGACCCCATTAATTTACCAAGAACCTTCTGCTCGGGTATATTCACTTGTTTATTGTTTTGTAGATACTCCATACATCAAAAGATTACTGTTGAATCTGTTGATGATCAAATTGTGTCTCCAATTGTAAGTATCATAGTTGTGAATCCGGCAGCCTAGGAATTTAAGATGGCAAATAGCAACCAAAGGTTTAGGAAGTTTTGAGAAACTGAAATCATATTGAGATAATTTATGCATAACCTTTTTGCAGCAAAGTAATCGTGGTTCTTGAATGTTTTTCTCTGAAATACGATTGATTAGTATGGACTCACTATTAAAATGCCTACACTCGTTGGCATGTTGCATGGGCAGGGATTAAAGGAGTTGAAAGAGTCAACAATTCAGATGGCAACAAGCATGGGAAATATTGATGCCCCAGTAGATGAGACAGTGTTTGACATTGAGAAGGAGATTGATGATTTATTACCAGTTGAGGTGAAAGAACAGCGGCTTAGTAATCTGCTTCAAGCTATAATGGTAGGAGGATGTGTTGCGGCCATGCCTTTCATTAAGAAAATCCCAACCTCAGTACTATGGGGTTATTTTGCATTTATGGCCATTGAGAGCTTACCGGGTAATCAGTTCTGGGAGCGCATCTTACTGCTGTTCACTGCTCCAAGCCGGAGATACAAGTAGCCACCTGGCACCACTTTCTTCTCCCTTCTTTTTATCTCATCCATCACTCTGATTTTCTTGGCAAATAACTAAACTTTATTCTTTTGCCTCCTCGTTTTTTTACCTTATCAGATTGCTGGAGGAGTACCATACCAGTTTTGTGGAAAGCGTACCTTTCAAGACAATTGCGATATTCACAATTTTTCAGACTGCTTATTTGCTCGTCTGTTTTGGCATTACGTGGATTCCAATTGCTGGAGTTCTTTTCCCTTTAATGATCATGCTTTTGGTTCCTGTGAGACAATACATTTTGCCCAAGTTTTTCAAAGCAGTGCACCTTCAGGATTTGGATGCAGCAGAATATGAAGAGATTCCCGCTTTATCATTCAGTCTAGCAACTGTAAGCTTTTTATTCTCTCTCCTTACAAGCAGTTTAAGTCGGTAGCTTTTATCGCCTTCATATCTGATTCACGTTAATATTTGACAAAACAAAGAAAGCAATTATAGTGTTATTACATGAGTATATGTCGTTTGTGGATCATGTGCATTCAACTATACAGTCCTGTTGTATTTTTAATGTAACTGAAGTTTTTGACAGGCACAACGAGGGGTCAATCAGTTACGCATGGCAACTTATGTTTCTTGCATGTTTGATTGATTGTTTGATATCAGGAGGCAGAGATGAGCAGGGCAGCTTCATTTGCAGATGATGGAGAAATTTTTGATGGGATCATCACTCGAAGCAGAGGGGAGATAAAACGCATGTGCAGCCCCAGAGTACCAAGTTCTGATGCGACAGCATCAAAGGAATTCAGGAGCATTCAGAGCCCACGGTTTTCCGATAAGGTGTATAGCCCTCGAGTTAGTGAAGTGCGAGGGGATTGTAGTCCTCGATTAGGTGGAGCTGGAAGAGGACCATTTAGTCCGAGAATCGGAGAATCAAGACTATCAAATTTAGGAAAAAGTGGTTAGAATTAAAAAAAATAAATAAAAATACAGGCGGGGATTTTGAGGGGGGGGGGGGGGGGGATCAGAATTCCATCAATTAAGAAGTCAATTGATGGAACTCAAAATTGTTCTGTTCAAATGAAGTGTTATTCTCTTGACCTCAAAAGGTAATAATCAGCGGCGATCATGTCCACATTAATCCATTAGGATGTCTGCAAGCAATTTGAAATGCAATCGTGCAGAAGCAATGAGCATTATCCTCAGGATCTTATTCTCTGGATACAAGAACGAATCTACCTAACTTCAGACTTTTCTCAGCTTGGGATGGATAGTACTATCCATTTGCTTTGCAGAAATAGACGCTTTACTAAACAAATCAAATTTAGCAGGCTCCTACATCTTAGCTTGGAATGAATGTTTAAAGAGATTAACATTAGTCTGAACCATCCACGGGCCTGTAAGAGTGCGGCTTGCTTTGCCTTTCCAGCTTCTAGTCCCACACGATCCAAGGCTAAAGCTCAACATAACCCACCCCTCAATTCTGAGTTCTCGTGCCTTCCCTGCACGTTATCAAGGCATGTCGTTACTACTTAATGAAGTAACTAGGGGTGCATTAGTTCCGTGGAAAATGTTTTCCTGGCTATGGAATTTTTTTTTTTCGAAATAAATAATTTTTTACTGTTTAGATATATCAAGAAAAATATTTTCCTATAACATGTATCATTTCTCATTTATGATTTTTAAATAATGGTAATAAAATATATAAAAAAATTACAATGTTTATGATAAAGTGGATGGTGATGGTAGTTGTGAGATTATAACTGTTATATTTGTGATACTAATAGTATTAATAGTAATGATGATAGTCACAAGATGATGGTTGTTATGGTAATGATAATAAGAATCATTAACAATAATGATGGAATGGTGTTGTTGTTTTAAGGATAAGGGTATTTAAGAATTATGACAAGATGTCAATAAAATAATAATTATATTGATAATAAAATGGTGATAAAGCATTATGGTGGAATGACATAAAATAATGGTTATATAGTGATTATATTTATAATATGAGTGGTTGTGTTGGTGGATGGCTGTAGCTGATAGAAGAAGCCTAGAAGGCGTGGTGTTGATGAATATTATGAAATTGTAGTGCAAAAAAAAATAAAATTCCCCTCTATATATATTATTTTATTTTATTTTTTATCCTACTAAAAATATATCATGAGTGTTCTTTCCTGCTTCATTATTTTATTTTTGTATCCTATTAAAAATATAATTCAACTATTGTACTATCATAGGCTTATAAATATCTTTGGGGCTTTGATAAGGATGGATGGATTATTTGCTGGTCCTTTTCCTAGTTTTACTTTTTTATTAAAAAAGATATTCAATTAACTCTTAAATTAAAGCTTACGACATTTTAATTGATCTAAGTGAAAACAGTGTGTGTGTGTGTGTGTGTGTGTGTGAGAGATATGAGAGTCATCTCACCTTTTCACTTTCACACATAGCATGCTGTGATTGGCTGATAGCTGTTACTTTCCTTACTCGAGTGGCTATACCCATTTGTAAATATTGGATCTTTTCACTGTAGATTTCCATTTGAACTGCGAGTCTTTTACCATTTATTGTTTGTTTATGGGCAGCATCATCTTTAAATTTGCAAAGGTTGTTAAAAGGAAAGGAAAAAAAAAAGAGAGAGACAGAAAGAAAGAAAGTAAAGAAAGATATACTTATTTAAGAAAACCGCATGCATAGCCAGCATGGAATCTTCCCAATTATGCAAATTCCATTAAGCATATGGTCCTCTAACACTCGGAATATTGATGACGACTGAGAAAAAAACCCCTTTTGTTATCTGATTGACAGCCTAAAACTTCATTTGACTCACCAATTGTATCCTGGGGCCCGTTCCTCTACTTAAGATTCTGAAGAAACATTAAATACTCTTGATCGTTCTACGACCAGACAGCCTCTCAGCTTCATACAGTATGTGATTTATAAGTCCCCTCGCTGCACTGCAATCACGGAGAAGACGTCAAACTCGTTCCCATAAAAAATAGAACAACAAACTACCAGTCAATGTGTATCCTACAATCCAGCTTGGTATTCGACCAAACAAATTAAACAAGGAGCTGTTTCGCACTTTAAATATAAAACAATGCAATTGGCATCTTGGTTGCCTAATCAAGTAATATGCTTCTAGATACTCGACAGATAGCAAGCGAAATCGTTCCTAAAACATGGACATATTACATGAAATGAAACAAACACAAGAAGAAGCTAAAAATTAACATTGTGGAAAACAAAGCGAATTTCAACTTACTCATCCTTCAACTTCTGAATTTTCTCTGGATCAGTCTCGTGTTTGTTTCTTTTAAACTGCTGCCTTACCATATTGACAAGAAGCTCCGTGTTATGTTGCTGCCACGATAATTAAAACACAAATATCAACACACATCGACTAAAAATTAGTAATAGAAGCTAATTGAAACAAGAAAATTACTGATGTTGCCCCCTTTTTTTTTCTTTTCATTCTTTTTTTAAGAACCCAGGATTAGATTCTTTAAATTCCATTCAGAGAAGTTACTGCAAGGACAGAAAATTACAAAAACCCACACGGGTGGAGTTACACACCAGATTACCAGCAAAGAAGAAAAGGACTAGATCTTAAAGCCTTAACATGCCACCTCTTATAGCTTGAACATGTCACCCAAGGAGGATGGTGTCAAACCAACCACCAGTAGCATTCTAGGTGATGCTGATGAGTGCCAACATGGCTCATCTAACATAACCATACAACATACCAAAGTAAGAGTTGACTCCCAAAATCAGTACCCCAATTCCACATCAGAGTACCACCATTCAGGGCATCTTGGATGACCAAAAAACAAATTTTTGGTTGACCTTTCATCAACAAACCTTGTAGTAGAGTATGCTCCAAACCCAACTGTTATCCAAAACACAAATTATAGCCTAACAACAAAACCAGATGGTCTCTGAACCCCTTGCCTTGCTAACAAATCAGCCATGCTACTCCCTTCTAACAAAGTACGGGAAAAAACTACTTGATCACACGGCTTCCTAAAAGACTGAATTAACAAAACCGACATGGTATTTCCAAGGCTTATCCTCTGCTTTATTCAACCAACCACCAATACTGAATCTGTTTCAACAACCAGTCTGTCACCAATCATCATATCTCTATTAATTGAGATCACAAGTGCTTTAAGTGCAGCTAGCAGTGGAAAAAATTAGAATTTATAAAACCAGCAAATATTGAGAACGAGAAACTATATTTCAAAACCCCACCAACACCAGCAAGCCCAAGCTTGCCAAGCAACAAGCCATCTGTATTCAACTTCATCAATCCAGGAGAATTGCACACGTAATTTCCTATCTAATAATACCATCCGCAAATCAAACCAAGTCAGAAGAGCTATATGGAAAGCCATCCATGGTTACTTTAATTAATCAAGACACGTAACACCTTTTAGAAAACTAACTCATCTGAGCAAGCCAAATCGACCACAGTGTAACATAGAACAACACATTTTCTCAGGAATTCTCTACAACTAGAAACACCCAGCCAATAGAGCATCCATAGACGGTGGACATCTCCATTGCATGCCTCATCAGAAACACAAACTGCTCCAAATCAGCCAATGATTTCGAAAATTAAAAATAATAAAACAGTCTCCACTTCACAGTTACTCTGACTTGCATGCATGGACAATACCTCCACTCTCAAGCTTAGAAGATGTCTAGTGTTAGCTCTAAAGGCCGCACAAAAATTAGCACCTAAGCAGGAGGTACTCCGGCACAGTCTGACTTATCTAGCAGCTATGTTGAGTGTGGCTAATCTAATCAATGAGCTCAATTAATCAAAACATAAATAAGTAGAGAGAAATTATTTACTTGATGACCAATATATTTAGCTCGTCGAAGACATTCACGGTAAAGCTGCAATTAAAACCATGAAAATCAGGGATCTGAATAATTACTACTAGTGTAGATTTAATTGAGGCAGAAATAAAATGATACTTAACTCTAATTACGTTGTTGGCTAGTTCAGGAGGCAGCGCAGTTTGCAATGACGGCATCTCTTGAGAGAGAGAGAGAGACGACTGACGCGTGAACGAGCGAGCGTTTCAATTTGCTGTTGCAGCAAATGAAAATGTAAAAGAAACTGCTTGGCGGTGCGTTTCTGGTGCATGTTGTTGCATTTATTGGGTTGTGTAAACTGGAAAATATAGGCCTACTTAGCCCATTTGTTGGTGGGCTTAGACTATTAGCTGGATTGTTTAGAGAGAAGCGTGTGTGCGCCTTTCGTCTCTTTCTCTGCTTCCCCTTCAGTGGCAACCCAACGGTGAAGGGGCAATAGGGCTAAGGGCGTGGTTAAAATAAAGTTGTTTCTTTATAGTATATTCCATGTAGATATCTATTTGCCTCTTCTTTTTTCGTTGATAAGTGATTTGATTGATGTCCTTGATTTGATATTGGAGATAAACATGCTGGTGGTAGTTTTATAGTTTGAACTTTAAATGTGATAGTTTGACTGTAAAGAAAAGCTATAAAAATCAAGAAGTCCACAAATCCACAAACCCCAATCCATTAATAACTCACTGCGATTAGATATTTTGAGTTCATTTCAAAGTAAAAAAAACTATCGAATTTTTTTTTTTGGGGGGTCGGTATATCTTCGTGGTATGTTAATACCTAAATCTTCTTTCTCAAAAAAATAAAAATAAAAACTCAATCTTTTATAATAATAATGATGGTAAAATCCACTCTAATCTATTGCACCACTAAAGAAAAAACAACAATCAATTACACAGTCGAAGGTAAGAAAAAACAGCCCGTATTCTACTACATCATCGCACAATAAGGGGGGAATACCCTAACAGGGATGGAGACTCCGTAATAATCAAGACCCAGAACAAGATACCAGTGGATCTGGGGTTCTGTAGTATACAGCATCCTATATGGTACAATAGTATTGGCAATAACCAAAACTACTAGTATGATTGCAATTATATCTCAGCAACCAACAGAGGAGACCTCCCCTTGACTCTCAGGCTGTCCTTCTCTTAAGCAATTTATAGGAGGAATAGTCACTGTTTCTTGAGTTCCATAGGCATTCCAACAAAAGGGATCATCCATCAATTCACCTTCTTCAGGGAGAAGCTCAACCTCTGATAGAATTATATCGGTGCAGGCTACTGTGTCACTACAAGCAAAGTGTATTGGTGGGGTTCTAACATCATATGTGCCCTTAATGTTCCTGTATGTAACGCCTGTGACATAGACAGCCGAGGTCTCATTTAGACAAGCCTTCGATAGGCAGTAGTATTGGTCTATGTTTATGCAGTTCCTAACATTCTCCATTTGGATGTTTTCAAAGTTTATGTCGGATACGCAACCCGTGCCGCCTTGCCATGTCTTGATCCTCAGTCCATTGTCTGATTCTTTTATTACTGAATTTCGGACGGTTATGTTCCTTACACATGCCTGGGAATGGTGTACTCCCAGGCTTCCAATGCTGAAGAAAACAGAGGGAAAATGCAGAGTTTTTGAATCTTGAACCAGAGTTAACTTGGTGTCAATCCCATATAAGTAAATTCAACAAGAATATGAAAATCATGTGGAACTTCATATTTGTATTTCTATAAGAATAAGAAAAGGAAAAGGAAAAGGAGAACACATTCAATCAACAGGCCATGCATCAATAGATAGTTTTCTCTATAAATTTTTAGCAAAAATGCAAAATGGCATTATGCTATGTGATGATCACGTCAAGGAGGAAATCAAGTTCTTGGCTAGTTTTTTTTCTTTCTTTCTTTCTAAATCAACTTTTTGAATTACTTTTTTTGTGATAAATGATAAATACTTTTGTGCGTCGACAAATGGTAGTTATCAAACACTGAAAAACTGTCATATGACCATCATGTTGTAGGGCCAGGCATGGCCTCAACTGTAATGAAAAGAGACCAAAAAATAGCTTCACACAGTGAACTGGTGGCTGGTAGTTAATACAACCATGATACCTATTTAATTGAAACAGAGAGAAGATTGTACGGTACCTAATCCCGTGACTGGGACCACAGGTGAGACCATCTATATCAACATTCGAGCATCCTGTCCCGATCGATATGCAATCGTCACCTGTTTAAGTTGAGGAATCCATTATTAGAAACGGCTTGATAGCAGATAATTAATCTGAAAAGAGAGATTAATTAATCTGAAAAGAGAGATTATAAATAAGAATGCGTTGTTGTTTTTTTTAGTTTGTCGTACCGTTGCTAATGGAAGAGTCGTATATGCCAACAGCCTTAGTGTTCTCTATGTGAATCCCATCAGTATTGGGGCTAAGTTTAGGGGAAGATATGGACAGTTTTTCTATCAAAACTCCTTCACAGCCATCAAATTTCATATGGAATTGGGGACTGTTCTGGATTCTTAAGCCACTGACTGCCAAATTGGAGCTCATGAAAAAGCGAATTAACTGAAACAATTAACAAATTTGTAGCGGTTAAAGTATGGCGAAAGTATGTAGTGATTGATTCAATTTTTATCTAAATTACGTGGAGAAAATTTTCACTTACAGCAGGGCTATCACACGGTCCTTTTGATGTCGATCCATTTGGGCTCTGGAGTCATATCATATTGCGACAGAAAATGTTAATTTGGTTCGATTACAGAATTAATGAAATGCTGACTTCATTCAAGAAATATTACCCTGTGAGGTTTGCAGGGTAGATCCCACCACTTCTCTCCATTTCCTTCAATGGTTCCTTTTCCAGTGAGAGTCATACCGTCAAGTCGATAAAACACAAGCCATTGCTTTGCGCTATCTTTTTCTGGCCAGCAATCCGGTCCATCTGGCGGCATCAGGTACCCATCCACCTATTCACATTACAATTTTCTGTAAGCCACAGGAGACTAGACATGGCAAGGTTATACAAAAACAATCAGAAACATGGATATAAATGTTTTACCTGAAACACTAGTCCTGGCTTGCATGGACCTGTGAAAATAGTTGAGGTGATCATGAAAGAATGACCTGAAGGAGCCAGAATAAGACCAGATTCCACTCCACAAGCTTCTTTCCAAGCCTGCCTGAATGCATCGGTGTCGTCAGTGGAGCCATCACCAACTGCCCCATAATCCATTACATTGAAAATGCAGCCTGAACTGGTATTTCCAGGATCGTTCGGATAAGGGTCTGAAGGGATTGAAGGAGGATTAGAAGGGGATGAAGGGGCAATGGGGTTTTGAGGATCCGGGGTATCATCAGGGGGTGGAGAAACGGGGGACCCTATATTGTTGGAGCTCTTGTTCTTTGGCTTATGGTAATGGTACCTTCCTTCTACATTGCTTGCATTGTAAAGCAGAAGGGACACCCCAATGCAAATGGCAAAAAAACCACGAATGATCTCCATGAAAATGAAACGAAGGGTGGTAGTGTAGGCAGTGTGTTCTGTGAGAAATAAAAAGAAATCAAGAATTTTGTCAATGTAAAACAATGACAAGTACAGCTTCTCAAAGTTAATGAGTGAGAAACAGCACAAGAGAGAATTTTTAACAGCTGCTAGGGGCCTCAAGTGAAGTGGAAAGGGGGATTGATTTATAATCCTGTAAAAGGACATCCAAAAAATGGTTCTGATGTATATGGTCGGCACGTGTCATGTTCCTGTTGATTGAAATATTATTGTTTCTTTAATAACAGTTGGGAATTAAATTTGGAGGATTGGCCTTGTGTGGCAAATTTTGCAGAACGCGCTTGAAAGTTCAGTGGAAACCAATGTGTTCATCTAACCTTTCATTTCTGTTTGTCATGTTTTCTCACATTTTGTTTAGTTCTATTAAAACTTAGAGGGGAGAGAGAGAGAGAAAAATACTACTAGATCGCTTGGCTAGGACGCAATTCGCCGTGCTCTCAACGATACGATTAGTTTCAAGTGCACTTGACGAGACTCTCAAGTAGTATAATTTCCCCTTCATTTGATATACAATACATGGTTTTCCTCTGTTGTTCTTTCCCCTTTCCAATAGAAAATCATTTGTTGTTTTTAGTTGCCTAATCAGGGAAAGGTAGGGCTGGGAAGGATTTGCATCTTCGACAGAGCTAGCTTGTGAACTGCTTTGAGGCCCATATTTTCTAGAGCAAAGTGCCAAAAACAGTTGTATGAGGCTTGTGTTGCGTGCAGGGCTTCTAAAACAACGAACAAGCATTCATACACAAATCCCTTTTTCTTCTCTCGGGAAAAATAAACAAGTTATGGAAGCAAGTCCTGTCCTCTACATGCATAGCCTATGGATCCCACAGGAAACGTTTTATACTATCAGCGTGCATCCAGACTTTAAGTTGATTAGTTGTCATGATCACTGAAATCGGAAGAGAGTTCCTCGTATAGCTATTTGCAGTTAATGAGGAATTAGAATTAAGCGGACTGTTCCAATTGAATAACTACATATATAGTCATTGTGCCTACGATTGAAGCCAGAAGATAAGATCCATGAGATGCGTATGAAAGGAATGCTAACAAAAGCAACCTAGCCTGATGCGTGGTGTTAACTAGAAATTGGCTCTACAAAAAACAAAAGGGTGATTTTGACCATCCAATGTATGGCTTTAGCTTGTGTATCTGTACGCATACAAAACCCTGAAGAGAAGGCAACAACTTAAACAGAGTCTTGATTGATTGTGTTTTGTAACTAACAAGTTAACTACATCTGCCAAACCCTTATTATGACAGTTATTTTAGCCGTATCTTGAACACGGACAATCAACCTTCTTACGCATCGCAACGCTATTCTATTTTAGTTTATGATAAACTACTTGTTAGGTTTTTCTATAATTATATGACATCATTAAAGGACTTGTGTTCATCCCTTTCATGTTAAACTACGAGGCAATTTAATTTGTTTTTGTGTTTGTAACTGGGTTTAAAAGTGTTTTTGCAATACAATTAGCTTGAAAAAAATATCAAATTAATAGATTTTTAGTACTCTTTTATGGTTTTAATCTCAAGAATTTAAAAAAATATATTTTAGTGTGTTTTTAAGTAAAAAAAGTATTTTAAAAAGTATTTTTCATCACAATAACAAATATATATATATATATATATATATATATATATATATAAAACTTCAAAATTTGACTGGGGATGTCAAATTCTCTCACGGAATTTAATTCCCACTTAAATTAGGGCAAATAAAGATATCACATTCATGAAGAAAATATAGTACATCACAATACATGCATGATTTCATGTGATTCCATTTACTGTTGATCACCTGATCACTGCTCTTCCATTAGGTCAAAGAGAAACAGAAAAGGAGAAATTTCTTATGACACCAAAACATATTGTGGTAGCAATCTGGTAACGTATGAATGTTGTGGCTTGAAGTGAAGCGAATCAGTACCGACACTCGTGACTCTTTATTGTTTTCTAGTTCTTTGTGGCCAGTAGAAGTAAGAAACATGCAGCAGGTCCACGACAACAGAATTAAACCATTCACGGGTGCATCCAAAACCTGTGGTTCAGAACAAAAAAAAAATATGGTTGCAGTCTCTCTCGCGAGTAGACAAATCGACTTTTAAAACTCGCGTGACCCATTTTTTAAACACACCTTGAGAGGTAATTATAGATTCACCACGACTTATGTTCATCGCTCACGTCACCTCGATGGAGTTTACTCCAAGCTGGCTGCTGGTAAGCGTGCGATTCCAAGTACTCTTGCAGCTCCAAAAGTTAATCAAGTAGCAAGTTGATGACATGCTCAATGAATGTGAATTGGAAGGTGGGTTTACGGCTTTTACAGAGGTTAATATTTGTCGGTGAAAATGGGAATTTATGGATTCAAGAACCTCCGTGTTTGTCTTAATCTATCACGTGCGTGCTCTCACGGGATTAGATTAGAGGCTAAAAAGTCGAGATTCTGTGATTTAGAATTTGGGTGCCCTTTTTGTACATGATCCCTCGAGCATTGATGCTCGAGTTTGTGGTTTAAAGTTATGACACGTAGCATGTCCTTTCTCTTTTTCTTTTAATAAAAAGAAAACTGTCCTTTCTCCATTTCACACCCCACGCTCGCTAAATTATTTGGCTTGGTGGGTTCAAGCAGGGAGCCTGTTTATGTAGGACTTCTCTTCAGCAATCATCATTCCATTTCATCAGTTTTTGCGGAAAAAGTTAAATGATTCGTTCACGGTTCGGTTTTATATATACTTAGAATTGAAAATAAATAGGGTGAATAATTTTATTTTATTTCTTTTATTAATATGAAATATTATAGTTAGTTTGTGTCTATCTCAATTAATTTTTACAGGTTTTAAAATTAATAATTAAATAAGTATTTAATAGCTATTAATATTAACAACAATAAAACTGGAATCTAATATTACATAGAGAATAAACTACTTGATCTTAATTTTTTACCACTTGATGGTGGGGGCAAATAAATTTTTTCAACCTGTCGTTGAGGATTTAAATCCGAGACAGTCTATCGAGAGTTTTAATGAGATGTTGGCAAAAATAGCATTACATTCTTTCAATGTTTAAAGAATAATAGGTTTGTGACACGCGCCACTTTGAATCAAAAGCCATCGGCGATGTGTTTTTTTTCTTTTTTTCTTTTTTGTAATGAAGGGTTATTTATGAAGCTTCAACGCAATTCACAGTTCAATTAGGATCGCGATTCACGAGTTGGTTTTTTTTCCTCAGTGGACAGCTTACATGTGCATTAAATGTGTGTTGTTTGCACTGTATGAACATAAATATATATATATATATATATATGAAAGACCCAAATAATAAATGAATCATGTATCGCAGCAGCCAGCAGGTATTAAATATTAATAATTTTAAAAATACCACACCTTTAATGTATAATCATGGACAAAA
>Ga0325404_1000281_pt1 | contig 50720 bp, 30 predicted proteins | sample PopdelMetagenome_18_FD_205664 | JGI IMG/M metagenome (GOLD analysis project Ga0325404, IMG submission 205664) | Populus deltoides microbial communities from Bellville, Georgia, United States - Xylem-Control-R1 | ecosystem: Host-associated > Plants > Phyllosphere > Stem > Wood/Secondary xylem...
TCCCGATGTAAAAGTATTTGGTAAATTGCCTAAGGTCAAGGGCCGAGGCAAAATGAACTACCCACAGTACATGAAGAGCAGCAAGTACTGCATCTGTGCAAAAGGTTTCGAAGTCAATAGTCCACGAGTTGTAGAGGCCATTTTCTATGAATGTGTTCCCGTGATCATATCTGACAATTTCGTGCCTCCATTTTTTGAGGTTTTGAACTGGGAATCCTTTGCTGTTTTTGTTCTGGAGAAGGACATTCCGAACTTGAAGAATATACTCCTTTCCATCCCGGAGAACAAATATCGTGAGATGCAGATGAGGGTCAAAAAGGTACAACAGCATTTTCTTTGGCATGCTAGACCTGTGAAATACGATATATTTCATATGATTCTCCACTCTGTCTGGTACAACAGAGTTTTCCAAGTGCACCCAAGATAACCAAAAAATAAAAAATAAAAAATTGCTGATATAGATGTTCATTTCATTGGAGGTAGCCTGAAAGAACCCCCTTGTGGGGAAGTGAAAACACAGAACAGGTTACATGGACAGGTGGAAATAGATGAATTCTGATCTTACATAGTTATTACATTTGTATTTTTCTGTAGATAGATTTTGGCAAAATAAAGTTACTATGCTGTATATGCCTCTCCTTTCCCTTGTTGTAAAGGGTTCTTCATATTCACTCACCTGAACATGTATCTGATCTTGTTGAAATTTACGGATGATATCACAATCTGAGTCTTCGCCTCAGTGTGCTGTGTTCCACTTTTGAAACTTTTATTTCTAGCAATGCCTGTCTAAAACATGGAAAAGGATAGGATATTTATTTTCCTCTTATCTATCAGTAAATGAAATTCCACAGAGGCAGCATGATAGAAAATAAATAAAAAAACCCTAGTAAAGCTAAACACAGATGTAAATAAACTACGAAATGATATTTATAATTAACTCGTCACATGTAAATGGTTAATGACGGTAGCAATAGCAATTAGTTTTGCATGATTAATTGATAAATCATACTTCAAACTTGAAAGCAACTTGTAATTACTATGTGCATTATAGATAACATTATAATTAATTATGGAAAAGCATTGGTTAATTCATCGGTTTCGGCCTTATCGGTATATTCATGCATAAAAAATATTTCAAACATCTCCTATTTTATATTATATATAAAGCTAAATGATGTGATATTTTTACTATACATGAATTCTTGTTTATCCTCTCATATTTTACTATTAATTATAGTAATCTAATTTTTGTAAATTTTCAATTTGATCTTCATATTTTATTTTAGCACAATTGAGCTCAAATTAGAGCCTAATGGAATGTGTTTTTTTGGGTGAGGGTTTAAAAGACAGAGGATTAAAGTGCAAAACAATGGTAACATGGGTGGTGCGTTTAAATTTATTTGTGAAGTATATTTTTGTTTCCCGTATGTTTTTACTATAAGATGACCGATTCTTTGCATTTTTTTTTTAAATTTTATTTTGATAGTAAACTTCATTTTCATTATTTTTTTGTTCTTAGTGGGTGAGATGAGAGAGAAAATGGCAGGGATCCGGCCTAGAGAGAGAAAAATATCATTTCTTTGATTCTAGCCACCAAAACATTAGTGTTTTGTTTTAAATGATTTCATTTAATGAAGAGAGTTTGACTTGGGTGTTTTTTGTTTTTTTAACTTGAAAGTGCATAAAAAAACCAGGTATGAGATCAGGAAGAAATTGGTTTCCAGGTTAATTTTGGGAAGAAATTGGTTTTCTTTTGAAGGTTAATAATTGATTTAAAAAGGTTATTAGGGTGTTTTTTAGGTGTTTTGGGTTGAAAATAGGTTACTTTTATAAGTTTGAAATATTTGACATGCATTTGTTCGGATATTCTTTTTGGAGTGAGACTTGTGAGTAGGTTTATAGAGACACCTATTATGACACACTTCAAAGTTTTGAAGCAAATTCTTCAGTATATCAAAGGCATTATTGATTTTGGCTTATTCTATGGTTATTCTAATAGTTTTGAATTTGTGGGTTATAGTGATAGTGATTGGGCTATAGATATAAATAATAGAAAGAGGACCACGAGTTTTATTTTTTATATGGGAGACACAACATTTACATAGAGTTCAAAGAAGCAATCTATAGTCACTTTGTCAACATATGAAGCTAAATATATAGCTACTACATCATGTGTTTTTCATTTCATATGGCTAAGGAGATTATTGAAGGAATTGTGAATACTATAAGAGAAGTTTACTGAAATAAATATGGACAACTCATCAGCCATTGCATTAACAAAGAATCGAATATTTCATGATATTTCATGATAGAAGTAAACATATTGACACAAGATTTCATTACTTATGAGATTGCATTGCAAATAAGAAAGTGAAAGTCAAGTTTGTAAAGACATAAGACCAAATCGCAAATATATTTACAAAACCACTCAAATATTATGTTTTTTTTTAATCAAAATGAGATATGTGTTGGGAGTTATGAAGAAATCAAGTTTAAGAGGGGTTGAAAGTAAACTATATTTTAAATTCTGAAAAATTCAGAAATGGTCGACTAGTTTAGTTGACAGAATACAATTCATGTTTAGATGAGAATTTCCTTGTATTAGTTTAATTCCTTGATTGTCTAGGATTTTATGCCTATAAAAGGCTTGTAATTCAGCGTTATTAATAAGTACAAAAGAGAAAGAATAATTAAGAGAGTTTAGAGAGAAAAACTTAATAAAAGTATATCTTCCTCATAATCTTCTTTTTATTCTTGAGTTCTTGACCTTGCATTGCTGTGTTGATCTTATATCACATCTGCTTTACTTCTAACACTACATTCAACACATGAACAGAAGCAAGTTGTGCATTTGTCCAAGACGTCATGAAGTAAACAGCCCCACGAATAATGGAAGCTATATTCTATGAGTGTGTTCATTATTAGAAATTTGGCAAATATAAATGTAAACACTGATGGAAATATTTTTTTGGTATATACCGAGGGAATTGTAGTAGAAAAAGAAGGAATAAAAAAGCTAGAAAAGTACGATGACATGTAACATTTATCGACAACTTTACCGATGGAATTAACCCGATAATAAAGTTTATCTGTAAATATACTGACAGAAATAATCTATTGGTATATACCGATGAAATTATGGATGATATTACAATGAGATTCAAAAAAGAAAATCATACGGTGATGTGGCATGTTTTACCGATAGAATGACCAATTGAATGCCTGATGAAATAATTCTGTCGGTAAATCCATCAGTAATATTTAATTTATGACCTGACGGTCGACCCTCCCTTCCTCTCCCTCATTTGTCCTTCTTCCTTATACATTTTTTTTTCTGCAACAAACAACTACCCTTCCCTTTTCAATCTCAATACAATTTAACCTCTCACAATAAATTCGATTACCACAACACTCGATTTGTCAGCATCCATGTTTTAATTCAAAATTTATTAAGGATTTTGCACCTTAAGTAAGCAAATCTACCTCTTTTTTTTATTTGAACACAATATTTAAATTTTAAGTTTTTTTGCATATTTTTGTAGTATATGTATTTTGTTTGGGTGTTTACTTGTTTTATAATTTTTTTCTAATACAATTTTGTTGTATGGATTTATGATTTATACATGTTATGGTTTGTTTTAGATTTTGTAAAATTGTATTTGTTTGTAAATTGATGAAACTTATGTTGAATTTTTGACTTTGGTGTTTTGTGATAAAATAAATAATTATTTATTTAATGAGCTTGTTTTATATTTTGTTAATTTTATTGCCAAGTTATAATTTTCGGTAAATGTGTAGAAATTTGATTTAATGTAGATATATAATTGATAATGAATTAAGAGAACTATTAAAATAGATTGAATAAGATTGAGTTAAACCAATATTTTTACAAATTTATTTATTTAACGTAGCTAATTAATATATGTTGTCATCATTATTTAAATAGGTTTGATATAAGTAATGAATGATTGTTCATGGATGTATCGATATTCACCCTAAGAGTTGCGGAGGATATATTATTGTAATGGGGTTCAAGGTTTTATTAATTACGCACTATTTAATCCGAGAAATATTAGTGGAGACAGTATTAGATGTCCATGCAAAAGGTGTAAGAATAAAAAAATCATCAATCCAGATGTTGTAACTATACATCTTCTACAAAAAAAAGGTTCATAAAGAAATACATGTATTGGTATGCACACAGAGAACCATATACCCCTCACGATACCATAGTAGAGAGGATGGTTAAGTCAGCTTGTAGTGCTAGCAACATGCATAGAGTTGTAAATGACAATAGTAATCCTTATAGAAATATGGTTATGGATGAGATGAAAATGAATTAGGGTCATGCTGATCAATATCCAATCATAGATGAAAAACCTAATGCAGACACTACCAAGATTTTTTTTTATCTTTTGAAAGATTCTGATGAACCATTATGGGATGATTACATAAATCACAGTAAATTATCAGTCGTTGCACATGTGTTCATCATCAAGTCGGATCATAGGTTGAGTGATGCCGATTATGACAAAATTATAGAATGGGCGAGAAACATTTTACTTGAAGGGAACAGACTGAAAGATAACTTCTATGCTGCTAAGTCCATAATGAAACCCCACAGTCTAGGATACTAGAAAATTAACAAGTGTCCAAACTTCTACATGTTGTACTACCTTAAAAAAACAAAGTCGACCGAGTGTAGAACATGTGAGCATTCTTGTTATAAACTTAGAACTGACAGGGGAATGACTCTTTTTGCACACAGAAAACTTAAATACTTCCTAATCACACTTAGATTGTGGAGGTTATTTATGTCACCAAAGACTGCTGAGCATATGACATGACACCAATCACATGATGCGGTGGATGAAGTGATGATGTACCCTTCTGATGGTGAAGCCTCGAAACACTTTAACAATGTGCATCATTAGATTTTAGTGGAATCAAGAAACGCAGGTCTTGGGTTATATACAGAAAGATTTAATTTATCTTGGTCATTTGCTGCTCCTTATTCTTGTTGGTCGGTGATACTCACGATTTACAACTTGCTACCAGGGATGTGTATGAGGCCAAAATTCTTTTTTTTTATCTACGATCATACTCGGTTCTAATAGTCTAGGTCAGAATATAGATGTTTATCTTTGGCCATTGATTGATGAGTTGGAGCAAGGTTGTTAAACTCGTGAGTTGACGATTTTACAAGTCAATATATACTTAAAGTGCCAAATCGCTTTAAAAACTCAAAAATTGATAAAATCGGATTAAAATCGGTTGAAATCTGTAAAATCAGGTGAAATCAGGTCAAATCACGAGTTTAAAACTGTTTTTATGATTTCAACAAAAAAAGCATAAACTGCAGTATTTCAGCCCTTCACATCAGCATTAACCACACAGTACACACCACATTCAACATTTACCCTAATATCTTTCTCTCAGTCTCAGGCTCTCAGCCATTAATGATTCAATAATTAACCAGTCAATGCAACCACCGTGTGATCAACGACTTCCTCTTTATCAACAATACTTTTCTTTTTTTCCCATCATCAACAACTTTCTCTCTATTCTTCGCTCTTCATCAATAACACTTTTCTTTTCTTTTTTCTTTTTCATCATCAACATCATCCTCCTTAGTCTTCACTAAATCACCATTCATCAACAACGCTCTTTTTTTTCCCCCATCAACAACGACTTCCTCTTCACTATACACTCTCTTATTTAATTATAATGTCGATTAAGTATTGAGTCTAAAAGTAGTGCCAACTGTCAAACATATTGGAATGCATAATATATTAGAAAGCATGTTCTCCGTGAGGGTAATATTTAATTGCTTATATTGAATTTTTCTTGCTGGAAAGGGATTTTTAACCCCTGTTGTTCTTTGTCCCATTCCTTGCTTTCTCCTTCTTTTCTCTCTTTACTTGAGTGTGTGACACAGAGATGGCCATCAATTATCATAGATAATTACTTTTAATTGCTTGATTCTTTGTTGAGTTCGTTCCAGTAATTAAAGAAACAATCCAAACCACAGCTAAAGAAATGCTGATTGATTAGAATATTGCAGTCGATTCTTGAATTGAGAATGATGAACAGGGGTTCGTATTTCACAAATCAAAGGAAAAATTTCCACAAATTAGATAATTACTTTTAATTGCTAGAGTTTGATCCTTCGTTGAGAATGATTGGTGAAATTTGTATTGATTTGTTTTTCTTTTTCTGATTTAGAATAGCTCAAATGGTTGTTTCTGGTCTGGAAGAAAACTAATAAGTGCTGCATTCATGCTAAATTTGTTTAACCTACAGAGGCTGTCATGGGGTTCTAGTGTCATTAGTTTAGAAAAGGTTTATGGAACAACCCTTTCTAGCATGTTTGTCAATTATTTTGAGGTTTATATGGTCCTAATCACCGTATTGTATTTTTATTTGCAAGTTGAGTTATTCGTCATAGAGTTAGAATTACTTCAATAAGAAAAATTGCATATTTAGAAGAGAGGGAATTTCACTTTAAAGCTCAGTAAAGGAAACTTGATCTTGAAATTTAAAACTATTAGGAGATTTTGCTAGCAAATAACAAATCTTTACTTATATAATTGGCAGTGACCAACATAATTGAACCTAGATAAGTGATGAAGTCGGGTTCAGCTGTGATTAAAATTTAGTTTTTAAGCCTAAATATTGTCTGAGATATTGTCCTTAATCTTCCACTTTGTTTGAGAATTTTAGTTTCAAGATTTGATAATAAAAAGAGCTTGTACGCATGCTCATTTCATGATGGATTTCATATTTTACATGTTTGATTGCTTTATTATATATTGTCAAGTGTTGAACCATGTTTTATAATTTCACTCTTTATTATCTCAATGTAAAAAACTTTTCTTTTGATTTTATAATTTTACGATCCGAGTTTATATTGTATGTTTTGTGTCATGTCAAAAACGCGTTTTTGACAATCTTGAGTTGGAGTATTTGTGGTCATCCAAGACTTTGGTTTATGATGTATCAAGAAAATATAATTTTTTGACGAAAGCAACTTTGATGTGGACTATTAATGATTTTTCTTCTTATGAAATGGTTTCTGGTTGGAGCACACATGAAAAACTAGCATATCCATATTATATGGAAAATAACAAGACATTTACGTTAATAAATGACGATAAAACCTCTTTTTTTTTTACTGCCACTAGCAGTTCTTGCCAACAGATCACAAGTACAGAAATAACAAGGAAGAACAAGAAAGACTTTTTTATTGGTAGAGTTGAAAGGAATGTTGCAGTACCACTTTTTTAAGATGAGGAATTGTATGACATAATGTTGAACTATAGTGACATTGTGTTTGGTTTTCAATTCAGTAAGTAGAAGTTTTCTAGTTTTCGTTTGACCCATAATTGGGTTAAGTGAAATATTTTTTGGGAGCTTTCTTATTGAGAAACCAATCTTCTCCGCCATAACCTTGATGTTATGGATATAGAAAATAATGTGTTTAAGAATATTTTTAACATGGTTATGGACATGAAGGGGAAGACAAAAGACAACATCAAGGCTAGAATGTGTATAACTTTGTTTTTATCACCGTAAAAATATAGAGGTCGTTTATGTTGGGTCACGGGTCGTAAAGTCCAAAGCTAGCTTAGTCTTAGACAAGAATGACTAATTAATTACTTGTCTACTAATGGCTTAAAAGTCAGTGTTTTTCTCACGGATATGCTTTAAACGTACCAAGGATGGTGAATTTGGTGGATTGCATATTGTATGGAATGAAGAGCTATGATTGCCACGTGTTTATGCAAACACTCATTCCATTAGCTTACCAGGATTTATTTCCAAAGGGGATATGTGCTGCACTCATGAAGATCAATAATTTTTTTAGAGATATATGCTTCAACAAGTTGCAAACATAACATAAGGAGAGGTCTCAAACAAATATCATCCAAACAATATGCAAACTTAAGATATAATATTTCATCTATTGTTTTTCGACTTGATGAAGCATCTACCTAAACATTTACTATTTAAGGTAAAAGATGAAGGCCTGTTCAAGAGGTTAGGGTTTACACATGCATCATACTTATTATTTTTTTGTCTTTCTTTGCATAATTCAAAACATCTATTTAATTCCATGCATGTATTTGTTCAATCTTACGAGAAAAGTAAAAAATAAGGCGCATGTTAAGATTTCGATATGCGAGGCCTACATTGTTGGAGATATGTAAACATTTATCTCATACTATTTTGCGCTTCAATTGAAAATAAAAATCAACCACATTCCAAGGCATGATGATGATGATGATGAGGAAGTGCCTTCGAGTGAGAACTTGTCAATATTCTCTTATCCTGGACGACCCATACCAAAAAATATTATGAGATGAAGATATTTGTCTGAAATCGAATTCAGATAAACACATAGTTATCTTATCTCGTACTTAATTTTTCATTAAAATTATAATCAGATAAAACACATATAAGTACTGTTTAGTTATTCTTATCTCTCAAGATACTTAATTTCATTACACATTTCTTGTTAATTTTTCATGGTTGTACTTTATGTACCAGGTTTATCAATTAGGAAGGAATGCTAGTGTTAGTTTGTCTTTACTAAGTCCGAGTCTTGAAAGAAAGATGAAGTGCTACAACGAGTATTTTATCAATGGACATGTGTTTCATATTGAAGAATATGAGCAAGGTAGAAAGACATATAATAATGAGGTTTGTGTTAAGGGATCAACTTCTAATGAGTTTGAAATGACTATTATGAGAAGTTAGAAGAGACAATTGAATTGCAATATCATAATGAACAAAATAGAGTTTTTTTTTTAATTCAAATTCTATTGGTATGACACCACTGATAGAGGAATCAAAGTAGATCCCCATCATGGTTTGATCAAAATTAATTCAAAGGCTAGAGTCTGCAATGTTGACAATGTCTTTATTTTCACCAAGCAATGTCAACAAGTTTGTTACACATACTTTCATTCCTTTAAAAAGGATCGTTCAAGAGTTAATTGGTTATCCATAGTGAAAACCAAATCTAGAGGTTGTGTCGATGTTGTTTAAGATAGGGATAATGAATTAAGTATGGGAGATGATGTCTTTTAACTTGAGTTAATTGATTCATGTCGAGTTGCTCCATTTAATAACTTGGAAGAAAATTCAAATTTTCACATTATCGTTAATATTTTTGTTGATGTTGATGCCAAGGAATTGAATGATGTATTGAGCTTCGATGGACATATACAAGTCGATAAAGATGATGATAACGAAGAAATCAATGTAGAAGATTGAGATGGAGATGAGGACGAGCCAATTGACGAAGAAGAAGACAATTCTAATTAATTTGCACCACGAATTTGTAATGCCATAAACTATAATGTAATATATTATAGATATGGATAGATATAATCTAGCATCATACACTATTTTACATTGATGGAAATATCGATAGAATGTGTCCGTCAATATATTCTAATGGCGATAAGAATTGTTTCTCTTCTCTCTGGCACTGCTCATGGTGTTAATTACATATGAATATACCGACATAATATTTATGTCGGTATATTCTAGTGATGATGAGAACTTTTCACTTCTCAAGGCGCTGTTCACTTCTCAAGATGCTGATAATTAATGTTTTTTTCCCAACAAAATCACCGATGAAATGAGAATTTCAAGGTGCTAGTAATTAATGTTTTTCTTGGTTGTTGACTGTTTACTCTTTTACCGATGTAATGAAAAGCCTCAAGTAATATTTGGAGGGGTTTCTGAAATTTTTTCGTGCGAATTGAAAATTTCAATTTGACTTCACAAGTGGAATCACCTATAGAAATTTTAAAGATATTAATATTTAATATTCTATCGGTAAAACCTAATATAAAAGACCATGGGCATATTAGACGAGGCTTCATCTTCTTCATTCTTCTTCTTTCATCCTTTTTTTTCTCTCTCTTCTTCTTCATTCTCTTATTTTTGTTTACGACTTGAGCCGAAATCAAGCATCATCTTCTCTTCTCATACTAAGGTATGTTGTCTTTCTTTATTTTTCTCCTTATTTTTCTATTTTTCAGGTTTCTTAACGATCCCTTTTCATTTATTTTGTCTTTTTTTGTATTTTTTAATTCTTAGCCAACACCAAGCACGCCATAAATATAAGAATTTTTCATTTCTTTTTATTCTTTAATTGTGTTTTTTTGTCATTATTTTTGTTGAATTTTATGTTGAATTTTTAGTTGTTATTTAAATAAATTTTTCATTATTTTGAAGAATTTTAGTTATTTTTTTTCCAATTTTGTTATTCAATTTCAATTAAATGTGTAGGGTTAATTTTAATTATTATTTTGAATTTTTGTTTATTTAGATGAATTTTTGTAAATTTCATCTAAATTAATTTAGATGAATATTTTTATCAGCGATGTTGATGACCACATGTCATTAGGTGCCGACCAAGAACATGCACTTGAGGCATAGGCATCGACTTACGATGAGGGTTGTCGAGTGCATTGCCACAACATTAAGGGGGGTCCCTTCACAACGGGATTCATTTACCCATAAGTACGAGGCCTAATGGTAGGATGACCTTTCATTGAAAGTTTGATTTGCTTTCATAACGACATGTTTAATATTTTTTTAAAATAATTTTATTTAACAAATTGCAATTTCAAGCTTACAAACATTGAGGTTGCAAAAATAATAACATCGATCTTTAAATCGTTGATATAAATTTCATTGTTTCAATGGAGCTAGATTTCTAAATATGCTGAATGGAAACCGTAGGTCGGTCGATACATCATTTCAAGGTTTAAGGTTAGTATTAAATTAAATATTTTTTTATTATGTTAATTTGGTTAGTTTATTGAAATTACTTGAAATGTTTTTTACTGCAAGGAAAAATTTGAATGGGAGAGAGCTGATAATAATGTTGTAAGGAGGGTCTGGAAGAATCACACTGCAACTAAGTAAGATCAAAATTAGGATAATTTTTTTTTATTTCAAATATTAAAATTTTATTTTTCATTTACTAACAAATAATTTATTGGTAACATATAGGTTGCGTGAGTTTTGGTACAAGGTGCAAAAGAAAGTATAAAAATATACGAGAGAAAGCAAGCTTCCAGCTTGGAATGATGTGGCATTTTGGAAGTATTTCAGACCGCCATATATCTCGGAGGTTGTATGGGAGGATTACATTCAGCACGTGACGTCCCCGCGTTTCACTTGACGATCACAGTCCGGTGCGGAAAATTGACACCAGCGTGTTCAAGGTTCCTTTACCAAATACACCGATGACTCCGTTCCATTCGTTTCGTATGCGAAGTGGATGATAAGATTTTTTTATTTCTTCCATTTTTTGTTTGTTATTTTTTATAAATATATTTAACCGACAATATCTTTATCTTGCAGGCTACGGTTCTTGAACGCGAGCCAAACCCGAAGCAGCTTTTTAGTGAAAAGCATATGCGGAGTGATGACCACCAAAAAGGGTGCATCAGTTTGTGGATAGCTAAACTCAACACTTTGTGGTATGTTAGTTTTCAACTATTTTTTTTATTAAGGTATAATTTTCTTCAATTTAATGAATTTATTTTTTCTTTCTAGGATATATATAACAACCACTTGAATGAGAGATACAAGGACTATCCTTCGACATATTAGGTGAGCCTGATAAAAATCAGGTGTACAAACTCTCTAACACTATGACTGAGAACTTGCGGACGACCCGTAGAGTTTTGATCGTTGAATACGCTTAATCGATTCCGAGCACTCAAACTCCTGAGTTTGAGGTGATGTTAGACCAACAAGTACAAGATCAGATGACCAATCTTAATGAAAAATATAAACGACCCAATGCAGATTACAAAAAACTCCATTGAGTTGTAATGGAGATGAGAGCACACATGGGTGATACATATGCTCCTCCTTATTGTCCCCACAGTCTCGGCGGTGACCAGTTTTCTCCTCCTCCAGTGCCACCTCTATTTTAGATTTATTGTATTTGAACGTACAAATATTTAAATTTGTAATAAATACTTGATTTTTATTTTTCTACTTATGTTCAATATATATATATATATATATTAAAATATTTTAAAATATTAATGACGGGGTTACTGATAGACCACATCCATCGATATATTTCAGAGAGTTGGAAAAAAATTACTGCAAATGCCACTATTACTGTTAACTCTCTGACAAAATTACAGATGATATTCTGCAGGTGATATGTTATATTTATCGACAAACATATAAAAATACAAATGGAATTGCATACGGTATTCTGTCGGTTATATGACAAACTTCCCGAGAGAGATACCGATGGAATGAAGCAAGTTTTTTTTGGCGCGCTTTATCTGTTTTTAAATCTATCGGTAAATTTATTTTTAATGGACTCACCGACATGACAAAAATTATAGACGAGAGTTTTTTTAACGGATTGTTTCTGTCCGTAAACCCGTCAGTAAAATAAACAGTCCGTACCTATAAACAGACTGTGATTGTAAATATGTGACGGACTGCGATTGTTTCAGCTCATTAATCTAGGCTTGAGGTGATTAAAGCATCTGGTTGCCGCATCCTAGAATCTCTATTTCCGCACACGATACCTTGCTGCTTCCATGCCTTATCCCTCCTCTGATTGGAACAGTGTTGCCATCTCTTTCCATAGACGCAAATTTGTAGTCCCAGCAACATCATCAAGGACAGTTACAGCCAGTTTTCACTCATATTAATACCTAAGCTTGGAGAATTAAATGATGAAGAAGAGACATGTTGAAGCTTGTTTGCATCCGATTTTACGCTGATGAATTTGTCCCTTAACATCTCTTACAGCTTTCCAGCATAATCATATTCGCATGTGAGAGGTGGCAAAGAAACACACTCATGCGATGAAAATCTTGTTATCTACAATAATAAACAAAATAAAATACATGCTTTTTTCTTGCATATTTTACAGGTCTCAAGAAAACAATGAATGCTTGCAGACACGCCATGATAAAAATAAATAAATAAATAAATAAATTTATAGGTTTAAATGCTGACCAAAAATCATCCAATATGAAAAATCTTGGCAGCATTTGCATTTGAAGAGTATGAGCTAGAGTTTTTAGTTATAAAAAAGCTATAATTATATATATTTTCAACTCATTAATTTTCTTATATTAATTGATTTTAATTTATTCTTGACGGCTTGCTCATAAAGCTAATGATTTTCAAAATTTCATTTTGCTGGGTAGAAATTGAATCACAGTACGTGCATGAAAACTCAATTCACATATGCCTTGAAGAAAAATTAAATAAATAAACCTTGAAAAGAAGAGCTAGAGAATTTGTAACTTCTTGAATAGAATCTACGGTTGAAAGTAAGTGAAGCACGTGTTGTAACTGTACTGACGTGAAAATCAGTGTAAAAAAAGATTCTTACCTCTAACATCATTAAAACTCTAAAGCAAACACTCTCGTAATAAATCTGTGAGCTCTCCGTCTGACAACCGTCGGATCACATCTTCTTCCCATTATGACACCGTTTTGATAACATTCCAAATTACCGTTCACTCTTACAATGACATCACCCGTACCATAACCTTACCAATAAACCGGCGACTTTTCGAATGACTATTTTAACCTTCACAATCATCCGTTAATCTCATCCACGTCATAATCAACAGGGACAAATGCATAAATTCGGTTTATTTTATCTACAGAACAACCTTAAAGAAACAAAAAAAAAAAAAAAAAACAGTTTCATAAAAAGGCAATAAACGGCAAACTTCACACGTTTTTCTTTATCTACCTAATTTTGTCTTTAATTTGTAATTTTCTTTTTTATGGTAATTCTGAGTTTCAAAGGTTCTTGATTGTTAAGATCGAAAGCAAAGACCAAAAAAAGGATAAAGAAGAAGTAGTGATTGATTGACAGATAGATAGAAATGGCAACAGAAAGCAAGCAAAGCGTGGTGAAAGTGAAGCCAAGCAGTAGTAATTTTGATGGTTCCAAAGGAAAGATTGAATCTTCGATGAAAGCTAAGAAAATTGAGAGCTCAAACAAACAACAACAACAATCTGTTGTTGATTCAAAGGATAAAACTATCTCAGTTGTAACTAAAACTGAGGTAATTAAGCTACCCCATCTCTCGAATTGTTTTTATTTTTATCTTTTATTGTGTGTTTATTGAGATTTTCATTTCTTCTATGTTGTTATCATAAAGTGGCTAATTTTATTATTGGTTTCACAATATGGTGAGCTTTTGCATCTGGGTTTTCGTTGGTTTACTTTTTATGTAATGGAATGTGGAATGTGCGTTTTGAGGTTCTTAAGGATGTTCTCAGTTAATTGAATGATATGGGTTTATTGCTTGATCTGGTTAGTTGATTGTGTAGAAACTGAAATGGATTGATTTATGTGAATATGGTGTTTTCTGTGTTGTTTTTTTTTAATTAATCTGCAGTGAATTGGTTAATTTTTGGGATATTAGTTTTTCCTGGGTTCTTGATCGGTTTGGTTCTGATATCTCATCTTTTGTTCTGTTTACTATTTTGTTTGAATCCCAAGGTAAAATCAAAATCAGCCCCGAGTTCGTCAAAAACTACGACGACAACCACTACCACTAGAGTGAGACAGAAGAAAGTATACTCCTTGCCAGGCCAGAGATATGATCCTCCTGAAGAGGTTTGGCTTTGAAATTTTTTAATTTTGAGCTGTTGGTTTGGATAATCTGATTATAATTTTTATGTGGAAAGTGTCTTTAATTCTTATGTTTGCTGCCGATTTCTTTCGACAGAGAGAACCACTTAGGATATTCTACGAGTCTTTGTCTAAACAGATTCCAACAAGTGAAATGGCAGAATTTTGGTGAGTTTCCCCTCATCAACCACTTGATTCTAAATGAATTTCTTAAAATCCCGTTGCTGTTCTAATTTTGTGCATGCCCGAAGTTGGAGTGAGGCCAGAGCTTGACCCTGGTGCTCATTGCGATCTTTTGTTGTATTGCTCAGTTTCATTGGGATTTTTAACCATCCCGTTCTGGTTCCTCTATTCGTCTTAAGTAAGCAGTTCTCGTCCTTGGTTAAAGTGTTCATAGGACCTTGGTTGTTCAGTTAATTTGTTTCATAGCCTTTGTTGGGATTACGCAACATTTAGTTGGCATGCATATTAGCACATAGGAATCCCTTTTAATGATAACATTAAACTTTGCAAGGATTAAATTTTTTTACGTTTGGTTCTTGGGAATTCGTGTGGCCCTGTGTCCCTTTTTTCTTTGTTACATTGTACAATATAGAAGCTCTGAACTTTTAGCCAATCCATAGGAATACACATGTCAGAAGACTTGGAACATTTTAGGCATGGAGTTGGGGCTGGATATTATACCCAAAACTGACTGGTTTTACTTCGAATCCTTTAGCAAACCTAGTATGCTGTGGAGTCTGATTAAATGCACACTCGTGCTGTAATGCAAGTTCATTATTGTTGGAATTAAATCGGTCCTTGTGTCCTCAGGATTTGATCTCCTAGCAGGAGTTGGTTTCCTACTTGACATAGGAGTACTTGTTAGTAATCCTCGTTAAAATTGGTTTCCTAGTAAATGTTGGACTTGTTATTGGTTGGTTAGAGCTTCTGTAACTACAGGGGCTTGGTCTTGTTTTAGGTTTGTCTAGTGATTAAGAGAACACTATTTCCCTGTGCGGTTTAAAAATACTTGTGTGGATGAGCTGAGTTACAGCTTAGGTTTTAAACAAATAAATGCGTGTGCACTGTTAGTGCAAGGTCTTGAATCAATAAAAAGGAGTACTGTGTCAAGGTATTTTGATTTCCTACAATAATCTTCATAACTTTGACTCCCAGCTAATTAAAGGCTGGTGATGCCTTTCAAAGAAAGCATTTCTACGTCAATACAGTTAATAAATGTGTGCAATAAAGTGTTTAGATGCATTAGAAGCCTACATTGCTATACTGGATTGTAATACCTCGCTGGAAGTTCTGCACCCATGAGCTTGTAATCCCCTCTTTGAATGGAAGTCTGCTGGAAATAAACTGAAATATGTCGAAAAAGACTGGTAACCTAAATGCTAAAAGGTGAATTACCTAGGCCTGCTTCTTTCAATATTTCAACTGTACACGGTGAGTAAAGCATTTGAACCTTCTTTCTTTCCTCGTGGTAACTGCTGTTAAGGGAATAGTTTGTTTCTTAGACTCTGGTAATGTTATCCTCTCTCGTATCGACTTTGTCTTACTCCATGAGTATTGTACTTTCCTTTGTGATGATTTCTTGGACTTCGTTTTTTTGAGGAAAAATACGACCAAGAAAAGATGTCAGTACCTTTAAAGAAAATATAGACATGTGGGGTAACAAAACATCTTACACATACAAAGAACACAATTATACTAAAATGATCTTCCTTTCCACCTCAGCTGGATATCTTGCGTTAGATATCTCATGCTACCGCGAAGTTCATTTCATTTTCACTAACAACTAATAAATTCAGCTGTAATTCGTTTGAGAGGCGTGACAAAATTCAGTCTGCAGGATGATGGAACATGGCTTACTATCCCCAGAGAGAGCCAAAAAGGCACATGAAAAGAAACAGAGAAAGCAAAAAATGCAACGATTTGGAACTCCCATGAAATCTACCAAACCATCCACCAGCAAACCTGAGAGTTCTCAAAAGCAGCAGCAGTCATCAAAGAATGGAGACCTTAAAGCCAAGAGGAAAATCAGCAATGACAGTGACGATGACGACTTTATTTTAAGTTCGAAAAGAAGGAAAGGGTAAGAAATAAAATTTCCATTTGTATGTGTCACAAGTTTCTAGAAATAATTTCATTTAAATTTCTTTGCATTAAACTTCAGAAAGGCAAGCTTTCTAGACAACTGATACAATGCGACATTCTTTGTATTTTTGAACTTCTGGAAACAATTAAGTGTAGATATATTTCCCAATTCTTGTTCATTCCTTGTTTTTCCATTTTAACTCCGATGATGCCAATAACTTATGAAAATATGTGCTCGGGAATTTGGAAGAGGAAACATTTAATTATGCTTAAAATTTGGAGTGGTTTACATCTAATTGTTAGCAGTCTTTTTTTTTCTTGGAAAGAAATATCACTTCACAAGACAGATTGCTAGCTAAATCCTACCGAGCTTTCCCAATTCATAACTGATAACCTGATCTGGCCTTTTCCTCTGGCTAGGCTATGAAGTTAGTCTTTGATCTAGCATTGAGGGGGTAATATGCAGACCTAAAGTTCTACATCACTACTCTTTCCTTCCAGATTGAACGGCTAAGCATTCATCCACAGACCATGTATAGAAACTAATGGTAGAGCATGGAGATTTTTTCCTCAGCATTTACAGCACAGAGCTATCTCTTTTTCTAACAATGTGGTAGTCATAACAGATGCAAATTCATCTCATTTAAATTCCCGTGTACGGGCAATACATGTGACAGACAAGCGGTGAATAAGCATGATTCAGACTGTTTTTCCATATCAGGCCACAATACATTTTGGATCAGATGAATTTAAAGTTTCACTGGTCAATAAAGACTCTGGAAACTGGTACTGTTTGATTATCTGATCTGCAATGGAATATCTTGTGGCTTTGGTGAAAGAATGGTCTGCATTGTGTACTGTTTTCAAATTTGCCACTGCGTTGCATCAGGTAAAACAGGTTTTGAGTGCATGAGAGAGTGAGCCATGCTGATTGTTACTGAATGTGCAGGGGATAGTTCCTGATTCCAGTAAACAATAATAAGTAATCTTACATAATTGTATCATATCTTCCACAAAATGGGAATTCTGATTCTTTCACATCAAGCTAAAAATTGAATACATATAAGATGCTTTGAAATTGTGATTGCTCATGGCCATGTTTGAATCAAGTAGTGTTATTTTCATGTCAACTCATTAGCAGCATTCAAGATGAAAATCATAGTTATCTTACTTCATAAAGTCTTACAAAATTGGAAAAAAAACGATAGAAGAGCACTTCAAAACTCAAACCAGAAGAGATTTTCTCTCTTACCCTTTCTTCTTATTAACTGCTAATTTCTCGATTTCCTGATGCATCAATTCTGCTTTGCAAAAGATTTTGTTTCAGTTTCCTTCTAACTCGTTCAGAAACATTAGTACCAAACTCTTTCCTATTATTGTTGAGTTCCAGACATTGGTACCAACACATTAGCAGCAACTTTCTGAATGTGCTCCACCAGCCTCATCAGCTCCTTCCTTTCCCTTGCACATGAACACAATATTTCTAGAAAAATAGATTCCTACAATCAATCACCACCCCATATATCATACAACCAGCTTACACAATCATTTATGAGATGAGATCACTCGAAGGGTGGGGCATGAACATATTCAATGTGCATGGGGCACTCTAGAAAAAAAATTGCATGATAACAACGTTTCAAAAATAGCATATTTTTACCTTGTTAAAGTGAAATTTTAACACAAACAGACTCAAAGACTCCCTTTCCTCTCTCTTGAATTGTGTTTTAGGAGACCACAAGAAATTTTATAGAACAGGTGGCTGCATTAAAATAGCTTGACTTCTTATGCATGTTGTTGATACAACAGGTGGCTGCATTAAAGAAGCTTTCATTGATAAAGTTTTTTGAGTACAAATTGAATAAAAGCCAGCAGCTTCCACCAAACTCCGTCCGAATAAGAGATACAACAATTCATTCATTAGTGTCGTGGTTGAAAATCGTAATATCAGTTAAAATTATATTTTATCAATTTGTTTTTGTTACCATGTTAATTCATCTATTTTTTTTAATTTTATATACGAATTGCCTGATTTATCCGGTTTTTTTTTTTTTTTGGGTCAAATAGCCAATCTGTTATTCGGCTGGCGGTACTTGCGAAGTTTGTTAAGAGTTCCGTAGCACTCTTTTGGGATGAGGAAATGCTTATACAGTGGCTCAAGTACAAACAATCTTACTCACAGCGCAATCAATGTCAGTGGGCATAATGATGCCAAAATTTACAGCCATCGCTAGCTAGCATGACAGAAAAAAGAAAAGAGTAAAACTTTTACTACCCGTGCATCTTTCTCAGGGTTCTGGATAAACCCCGGCGACTTTATGATAGATTTTGCAAGATTTGTTTTTTACTTTTACAGCACCAGCTTTGAATGCCCCATGGAATTGGGTGGTAATTTTGGTAACTTGTCTTTTGTTATCAATTTAACAGGCAATTTTTGTAACTTGTACACAATAAAATAATATTTTTTTAAAAAAACAATAATCAATTACAAGATGACGCTTCAAGAAACAAGAAAGAAAACGCCATTTCACTTACAATTTTTTTTTTAAAATCCATTAAGCTTGGCATGACTGAATTTCTCTAAGGGATATGTCACGTACATTGTAAGATTACATGTATGGCTAGGCTCAAAATTGGCATGGTTGTATTTGTGGTGATGGAAATTTTTTATTTGTTGTTGATGATCTTGTCATTAAAACAAAAAAGAAAAATCCTTGTATGTTACATGCATGTATATAATCGCCAATTAATTTTAAACACAAGGTTACAACCTTGTTTACTGTACACAATATCTCCCATGAAATAAAAGGATTTAAGTTTGATGATCTGTACCGTAAGGTTTAGGTTGAAATTCTTATAGGGATGGTGATGATGTTTGGAAAACTTGTTTTATGATGGATTAGAGAGTGGCTAAACTGGAGCTAACGAGTGGCTCATCTAAAAAAAAAAAACAAGTCTTTTATTAGAATAGCAAATTATTCAATACTTAAGTTAGTAAATATAAGATGAGAAGTGTGTGTGAAATAGAAAGAGATAAGAGAAAGTGTAGATCAAGGGAGATAATGTAATAATGTGCAAAACAAGGAGAGTAAATGTATGTATTGTTAGGTTTTCTAAAATGCATACATACATTGGAAACGATAAATTTATAATTTTCTGGAAGTTCTAGGATCTCATTAGATAGATCTAGAATTGTTTAAGGTTTATACGAAAATTATCTACAAATCAAATGTTTTTTTATTTTGAATAATTGGTTCAAGACTAAGTTATCGCAAATCACAAGCAGTTCAAGTGTCTGACCTCTAATGGTAATCCATACAAACCACTAGTAAGAAATCTTCTAAACCCTTTTAGAAGAGAGTGATTGTTATACTTTTAAGTTCTAGCTCCTTTTTTTTAAGTGTTTTTGTACTGTACTATTGTACTATTATCTAATGTAAAAAAAAAAGAAAAGAGATAACCTATGTTTATGGAACTAATATGTAAGTGCTTGTCAAATGACTTGGAACTAATATGTCCTGCATACCTTAGTTTATGAGTGCAACTTCTTTTTTTTCATATAAGAAAGAACATAACATGCATTGTTCTCAACATATCTAATTAATGTCTAGTTTTAATAGAATATTGATATAAAAAAAGGAATATAATATACTTCGATATCAATAACTCTAATTAATGTATAGCTTCAATAAAACATTGACATAAAGGAAGGAACATAATATACTTTGGTATCAACAACTCTAATTATGTTCAATTTTAATAGAACATTGACCATGAACATTTAAGAACAATACTTTGATTTAATACGAATCTCATAATTGTAACAGCTATATAATTTCATATGCGAAGAATTTTTCTTCCATGAACTTTATCTTTACTCTAGATTCATTAATCAAATATAATTGAATATTCAAAATAAAGAAAGCCTTTATTAATAATAAATATGTTTTACATGAATAAAATCAGTGCTATGTGTAACTAACTGATTCGCTACATGATATATTCACTAAACATCTCTCACTCACACTAAAAGCAATCACTTATGTATCAAATACCATATCCCTCTATATTGTGATCATGCTTCTGTTGACAAAGTACCTTAGTGAGAGGATCTGTAAGATTTATTTTAGCGGACACTCGCTCTATCTTTATATCTTTTCTCTTTATGATTTCTGTAATAAAATAGAATCATTTAAATGCATGTTTGGATCTTTGATGAGACCTTGGTTTCTTTGTTTGTACAATGACTCCATTGTTATCATAATACAAGAACCACACCTAGTTCAATGATGAACTTTTTAATCCAAACAACATTTTTTATCGCTTTAGATGTAGATATGTATTCAACTTTAGTTGAAAAAAAATCTATTGTGGTCTCTTGTTTAGAACTCTTCTAATTCACATCACCACCATTTAGAGTAAGAACATATCCTGACTGAGATTTGCTATCATCAATATCTGATTAAAAACTAGCATTTGAGTAACTATGAAATTCCATTTCATGTTTTCCATAAACCAAAAAGATATTCTAAGTTCTTTTTTAGTACTTTAAGAATATCTTTAACTATCTTTTAATAACTCTTACCTGGAATAAATTGGTATATACTCATTATACTCAAAGCATAAGATACATATGATTTTATACATAACGTCACATACATAATGGATCCTATAACTGAAGCATAAGAAATCCTTTCCATCTTATCTATTTTAATTTTTGTTTTAGGACACACATCTTTGGAGAGATGTATTCCTTGTAAAATAGATAGGTATTTTCTATTGGATTCTTCCATGCTAAACTATTTTAGAATCTTGTCTATGTATGTGGATTGAGATAATCCAAGTAACCTTCTTGATCTATCTTTATAGATCTTTATTCCCAATATATAGGTTGTTTCTTCCATATTCTTCATAGAAAAATTCTTGGACATCCAAATTTTTACTTACTAGAATAAAAAAATATAATTTCTTATTAATAATATGTCATCTACATATAATATTATGAAAATGACTCAACTCCTACTAACTTTTTATAAACACAAGGTTTATCGATATTTTTTTTTATGAAATCAAATAATTTGATTATCTCATCAAAATGAATCTTCCAACTCTTTGAAGCTTGCTTAAGTCCATAAATAAATTTTTATAGCTTGCATACTTTGTTGGTAAATTTTTTAGATTAAAAATCTTTAGGTTGTGTCATATACACATCTTTGTAAAGATTCATATTCTGGAATGCAGTTTTGACATTCATTTGCAAAATCTCATAATCATAGTATGTGGCTATAACAAGCACAATCCTTATGGATTTTAACATAGCTACTAGCGAGATGGTTTCATCAAAGTCAACCCCTTGTATTTGTCTATAACCTTTGGCAACTAATTTAGCTTCGTATATTTATACATTGTCATCCATGTCAGTTGTCGAACGTGGACACGCAACTTCAGGGGGTCAAGGATTTGCCACCTAGTTGTTTGGTTCAGGGTTGCTAGGAAACTCGAATGTACTGGTCTTATCAGAAATTTCAAGGGTAGGGAATTGGTTGTGGCTAGGAAAGGTATTAACACCCCTAGCGCACCCTACCTAAGGTAAGATACACTGTGTGGTCTGAATGTGGTTAAATATTTTGATGGGTTCCTAACTGACAGTTTATCTATGGCTCAAGATAAAGATTCATTCACATGAATAAATCTTGTGCTTTGAATTTATTATGGGCTTGTGTGCCCAAATGAATTCTTATAGAAAGGATCCATATAGTTGTCATGATAGGGTTCACTTATCCTAGAAGGCAAAAGGGTTTTCCACAACTCGTATCTTGTGATAAAAAATACTCCCAATTAAAATTGTTGAATATCTAAAATAATTCTGAGAAATTTTTTGTCAACTCTTGATATTTAAATATCAGTCTACTTGTAGGTCCAACATTTATATTATAATACTAACCATTAATTGTCAAGAATTTAAAATTTTTAGGGATTATTGACATATTGGCCATGTTTTAATTGATTCAATAAACTAGTTATTAAATCCAAAACGCATGCAAATATATATTTTTTGAATTCTGTATAAAAATACTAAAAAATATACATGTTTACAAAACATTAAAAAATCAAATTTCTAACAATAATTTTAAAAAGAAAATGCAAAATGAACCTTTCAAAGGTTAAAAATAATCTGGAGAAGTTGTTGGAGCTTGAGAACGGTGCTAGAAGATTCTAAGGCTAGAAGAACAGTGGCAGCTCGTGTATCCATGCACCATTACCACTAATGGCACGTGTAACCACGCGCCACCGCTGCTGAAGAGATGGAAAACAAGGTGGATCTGAAGCAGAATCTTCTTCTCTTTCATCATATGTCGACAATGAGTGTCACCATGATCTGCAAGCAAAGGAAATCACATAAGCAGTTCATTTTCATTTTTTCCCTTTATTTATAGATCTGTTTCTCGGTTTTTTTTCCTTTTTTCTAGTTATTTCAACAATCAACAGGGGTAAAGACATGATGTAATGGGGGGGAGAGAGAGAGAGAGGATGCTGCTATAAGGGAGAATCCATGGTTGCTACTGGTATTGATAATTTGAGAGAGGATGTTGTGCTGATTCGGGGATGGTGATGCTACGATTGATGGAGAAGGAATCAATTAGCGAGGGGGGTGTTTGTTTGATTCTCGGTTGGATGGAGATATATTGGCAAAAAGGGTTATGGGAGAAGGAATGTATAAGAGGTGGAAAGTTGAAAGCTCTGGATAGGAGATGAAAGCTGATTGAAGAGGCTAGACTATAATGGGATGTGTTATTGTTTTAGTGAGAAGAATGGATAATGGGTCGGTTTTATGTCTTCTCATAGGGAGGATAAATTGGACTCATTGCTGATATAGGGCTATTGTGCATTTGAGTGGATGAAATAAAGGTTGTTGGCTAGCATGGATTGTGGTTGCTGTTTTAGTCTGGGTGTTTAGTTAGAGACAAAAGGTTTAGGAGCAGGATTGTAATGGGTGGAGGCTTAGGTGTTGCTCATATGGCGTGGTAGAGAAGAAGAGGAACCAAGATTAGGTTGATGATGGAGAGGGTAAACACGACTATCAACAGTGGTTTTGTCGTGGAGATGGTGGTAAGGATTGGTAGTATTGTACTGTGAGGGGGATAAAAAGGAAATGATGTGTTTTTTTTTTTTTACATTGAAGGTGAAGGGTAGATGGACAATTCTTGGTAGGTGTTTAAAATAATAAAAATAGGAAAAAGCTAGCGAAGACAAAGGGGTCACTGTTTTGTGACTTTTTGGTGTTTTTTTTTTTGTGCTAATGCTCCACTAAGAATTTTCTCTATTTTGTTTTTTTACTAATGCTCCCCTAAAAATTTTCTCTATTTTTTTTTTACTAATGCTCCCCTATTAATTTTCTCCCTCTCTTATGTGTGTGTAACCATATATTTATAAGTATAATTTCTTTGGTTTGAAGGCAAAGCAAATCAAAATCAACCATTGGATTTCAAAAATAAATCTCTACAACTCATTTGATAACTTGAAGGCAAAGTAAAGAAAACAATTACCCTTGAATTAAGAGAATTGATTGTAGACCATTTGATTAGAAATTGAGTTGCTTGGTGAGAGGGTTTCCAATTTTAGAATTGATCAACTCCCTTCCACAATTACAAATTAGGTCACTAAAATAATAAATGAAATTTTTTATTTTAAATTCCTTGGAAAAGACATTGAAAATGGTGCAAATATGTCAAGAACATTTTTGTTTTTTTTTGTTTTTTGCTATTTTTTTTTCAAAAATTAGATAGCAACATTAGTCTTTCTCTTAAAGCCTACTTACATCCAATAAGTTTTATCCCTTCAGATGTATCAACCAAAATTCATATTTGGTTGGTGTACGTGAAATCCATTTTAGATTTCATGGTTTCAATCCATTTGTCAAAACCAATATTAGATATTACATCCATATAGTTAATAAGTTTATCAAGTATGAACAACTAGTCATCATCAACTTTAACAAGAAGTTGATATCTTAGTGGTGCATGACGTGTCATACTAATTCTATAGAGTTCTTGTGTTTTTTTAGTTTCATATTGAACATTAAATGTTATAGTCTCGGGCCCTGATTCTATTTAAATGTTGGTTTATGGTTCTTGAACTTCTTTAAGTTTTATTTTTATCTTACTGCTTCTCTCAAGAATATATTTTTTTATATAGAAATGTAGCATATTTTGAGACAAACACCCTTTGCTTAATGGGATGATAGAAATTATATCTAACTGATTCTTTTGGATATCCTATAAACTTACGTACATTTATTTGGCTTAGCTTTTAGCTTTTTAAATACAATATGCTTCATATAAGCATTACTTTTCAAATCTTTAAGTATGATAAGATTGGTCTCCTAACACTCAATATTTCATATGAAGTCTTATCAATTGATTTTGATGGAACCATTTTTAAAAGGTAAGTAGTAGTTTGTAGGGTATAGTATCAAAAAAAAAGGTGGAAGGTTTGCATACCTCATCATATATTGCACTATATCCAATAGGGTATGACTTTTTGTTTAAGAAAATCCATTATGTTATGGTGTTCCAGGAGGTATCAATTGTGAGAGAATCCCAATCGAGGTATCTTAATACATTTTCCAATTTGAATTTCAACTTTATTTATGAATTCTATGAATCTTTCAAATGATTTATACTTTCATAAAAAAACATATGACCATATCCAATATGGTCATCAATGATGAAACATGTATATCCATCTATAGAATGAATCGTTATTGATCTATATACATCTATATGTATTAGACCTAACAATTCATTAAATCTTTTACTCTTTTAGTAAATGATGTTTTAGTCATCATAATCAATAAACAAGCTTTATAGGTTTTATAAGATTCATAATCAAAAGGATCAAATATTTTTCTTTATGTAACTTTGTGATTCTTGTTTTATTGATATGACCTAGCCTACAATACTATTAATAATATGTATATTGATTATCTAATATATTCTCCTTGCTATTTATATTGAATTTGAGCATTTCAAGAGTAGGCATGTATAAACTATTTGTAGAAGTATCAAGTCTATAATATACCTTATTATTATAGAAGGAACAATATTTACCCTTAATAATAAATTTAAATCCAATCAAAAATGGATATGATGTTCTTAAAAAGTGCTAAAACATAATAACAATTATAAGTTCTAGTATCAGCCCACTTGGCAAAGTTAATGCAACAACCATTGCTTCATTGCTAACTCATAGGTCCACTTTACCATAATTCAACCATAACACACATGAAACATAAGCTTCAATAACCTTTTTAACCTTCACAGTTGCAAGATAATCTTTACAATTCCTTATATAATAGCTTTCTTTGCCACAATGACGACAAGTACACTTGTCATTCTTGATGCCCCAAGTAGGCTTCTATACTTATAATATAAGACCAAGTCAACAATTAACTCATGGTCTATGACAAAGCTCAATTAACTTAATTTCTTTAAAATAGCCAATCATCCTCATCACATAGATGTTCACTAAAGAATTCTCTACTATCTTACAGAAGAAAAATTGCTTAGAGGTCTCATACCTCTTAGTGCATCTAGCCACATCAAATAATTTTTTGAGAGGCATAATTATTATATGGGCATCAATATTCTCATAATGTGTTTAAAGTTCAAGTGACATGCTAACTAACATCACATATGTAGCCTATTCATTATCATCAATATAACATTGATATTCAGTCCTATCTTCGTTATCAACATCCTTATCAACGACATGAGGAATTGAATTTTCAAGAATATACAACTTTCTTTCTTATTTAAGAACAAATTCTCATATTTTAATATTAGTATAAGAAATTTGGTTTAGTCAATTTATTAGCATCATGTATGCTATGTAGAGACATATTTATTTTTACTTATGTTAATCTATCAACCTATTCATGTAAAGATAACGAGTATTGATTTCATGCATAAATATTTATAACCAAATTTAAATAAGGTTTTTAATCTTAAAATTGATCTCCCACTACTTTCTTGCAAATTAATAACCCTCTATATTAATTTGAGAAATTTTGTTTAGATCTTTTAGTGCGCTAGGTTCTCATTTAATTTATATGTTCTTAAGTAACTCAATAAATCAAAATAAATTAAATTAGGCAGATAATAAAGTTTAACAATCACATCTTTATATGACTTCTATATTAGTTTCGTGACAACTCTTTGTCTAAACATATTATATATGTTTCACCTAATTACTGCCCTTAATTTAATATGATCATAAGTAACTTATTTGTTTCATATATGTTAGTTAAGTAGGACCTAATTTTATAACATTAAACATATTCATTTAATGGTAACCTTGAGTAACTTTATAAGTTATCTATGAATAAAACTCTGGTTTTATGCATATAAAATCAAAAGGCAATAAATCATGTTCTCAACATATACTTAATATATAAATAAGAGATTTATTATTTTAATTAAGTCTCATTCCATGGTATTAGTGATATATCATACATAACAATCATATATAAACATACAACCCTAGCATGCCATTCTAACCATCTATCATGCTTAATAACATATTAAAATGCAAAATAAAAAATATTACATGCTTTAATTCTAATTATACACCCATCACTTTCAAGTGATATAAAGCATTCCTTCCTATTCGTTAATATGAGAGAGAACCATGCGTTTAAAATTATGCTTCGATTCTTCTAGCAAATCATATAAAATGACTTTAGTCTTATTTAAATTAGTTGCACTATTGTTTTATTTATCTTTTAGTTATTATTAGGCCTTTTAGATATATTAGGACCTTTATTTAAATTTTGGTTTATGGGATTATTATTATTTATTAGGTCTATCCATATTCATTATGGATGTCCTATTAGACTTAGGATTCTTCTAGTATAAATACTCTTTTAAAAAGATTTTTGAAAAAAAAAATATTACTTTTAATAAACAAATCAAAATTCTTGCTATCTTTTGTCTGGGTGAGTGATTCTTATACTAAGTTCTTCATTGAACTTACAAACTCTTTGAATGATTGATCAACTTTGTTATGATTTTATATCACTTCTTCACATCTCTTTACAAGTAGAGGGTGTGAGTGATCATGACATATAACTTTGGTTTTCCAAGAAAAGTTCTTATTGGGTCAAGTTGCAAACTATTCTAAAATGATTTTAGCGTATCTTAAGTTTTGGTCATTTCTTGATTTTTTTTTCTTCTTAGTTTCGGCTAGAGTCTTGTTTTTTTATAAGAAAAGAACTCTATTATTCTCTTATTATATCAAAGTTTGCATCAAACCCTATATTAAAAAATCATCTTGCTTAGATTCTTAACTTTGCCTAACACATCAAAGAAAAAATGTGTTATTGATCTTCATCTTCTATCTTTCTTGATTTTAGCTTAGAGTAAAAAAAAGAAATCTTGTTCTTCCTGAATTGTGTGGATTAAAAAAAATACAGGAAAAATTGATGGAATTGAGTTAATTGACAAGTTAAGGCATAACCAAATACAAGCCCTTGAATTTTGGGGTTGGTCGAAAGTTTCTTGATTTTGTTGAATAGGTATATATCAAATCATGGTATTGCCGAATTAAATTCTTATTTTTCTTGGATTATCTTGCATTATTTTATTTAAATTTGGGTAGTATAGATCTTTCTTGCCTTATGTTAATTATTTTCATGAAATTCTTGAAGTTGAATCTTGACTTCTTGAATTAGTTAGTTTTCTTTGAATCTTTAACATAAACTCTATTGCTTTCATTTCGTGTGTGTGTGTTTTTTTTTTTGTCATTATATTTTGCACGAATTTACATTGCTATCTGGAATTTTTTTTCTCAATTTTTGTTTTGATTACTTTCATATATTTATTGATTCTTGAGTCTTCATTATTATAAAATCACTATGTTGTTTTAATTGATTATTGGATAAGTTGTTAGTTACCTTTAAAAACCTAAGTAAATGGATAGTAAGGTACAATGCATGACTAGATTATTAGAGTGAAAAACTTGATTGTATTGCATGAAATACACGTGGAGTGACATTAAATTGAGTGTAAACACGTGAGAGAGTTAGAGAGGAAATTTTTCTTTGCTACTAACCTTTATTACAGGTATTCCTAATGTCATAAAAAAGTGTGACACAATCAAAGACAGAGGATCTTTTAGAAAGACAAGATAAGTTGGAGGTGATGATAGAGGCTTTGATGGGAAAGATGGATAAATTGAGCACTAAGATGATTACTAGATATGATGTTCCTAGTCGTAAAGGAAATGAGATTAAAAGGTTTACTAGACAAGCACTTTCTAGATAAAAGTGTAGTTGAAAACTCCGATTATAATGAGGAGGATGATATTGTTAATCATGGAAGGAAGTCTCATACACACCAAAACCCTTATATGAGACACAGGCAAGGAGAGAGTTTGGTGGTAAATTTTAGCCAAATAAGTATTTCAGCTAATGGAGAAATTTTGATGATCATGATGATTTAGATTGTAATTTGGATAGCATAAAACTTAAAATTCCAGCATTTCAAGGGAAACAAAATGATTTGAAGGCTTATTTGGATTGAGAAAATAAGATGGAATTTGCATTTGATTTCCATCGATATTTGAAGGAAAAAAAGGTAAAATTAGTTATAGTTGAATTCATTAATTATGCTATTATTTGTTGGGATCAACTTGTATTAACACAATGAGAGGAGATAAAAGCAATCATGAGAAAGAGTTTTGTCCCTAATCATTACTATAGAGAAATATATAATATATTCCAATCTTTATCTCATGGTTCTAAAAGTGTTGATAAGTATTTTAAGGAGATGAAAATAACTATGATTAGAGCTAATATTTTTTAAGATAGAGACGCGACAATGGCTAGATTTTTAAATGGTTTAAATAGATATATTGCTAATGTTGTTGAATTGAAACATTATTTAGAAATCAATTATATGGTGCATATGGCTATAAAGGTGGAAAAATAATTGAAAAGAAAAAGTAGTACAAGACTAGGTGGTTATTTAGGATCCTTTCAAGGTTGGAATTGAATTTTAAAAGAGAGGGTAATGCACAAACAAAACCAATAGTAGTACCTAAAGTTGTCGAATCTTCATTTAATAAAAATAGGTTGTGACAATAGAGAAAAAAGGTAAAAAATAATGTCTAGCAAAAGCATAAGCGAGAGATTAAGTGTTTTAGATGTCAAGGACTTATGTATTACGCATCAAAGCATCCAAATAAAAGGATTATGATTTTGAGAGATGATGGAGTAGTGGAGTCAGCTAGTGATGAATCTGAATGTGAAAGCATGTCAGCACTTGAAGATGCTAGTGATATTGAATATTTTGTTAACGATGAATCCTTGGATATATAGAGATCCTTGAATGTTCATGTTAGTGAAGAAGATATTGAGCAATAAAGGGAGAATATCTTTCCTACTAGATGCCATATAAAAAATAGAGTATGTAGTATAATTATTAATAATGATAGTTGTATTAATGTTGCTAGCACAACTTTGGTTAGAAAGTTGGACTTGACTACTACTAAACATGTTATATCGTATAAGCTTCAATGGTTGAATGAATATGAACATGTTAGGGTGACTAAAAATGTTTTAATCTCATTTTCAGTAGGAGTTATAATGATGAGATTTTATGTAATGTTGTTCTTTTACATGTTGCAGACCTATTATTAGAGAGACCTTGTCAATTTGATAGGAAAACAAGCATGATGGTTTTAAAAATAGATATACATTGGAAAAGGATGGGGAAATATACATGCTTACACCATTGTCACCTAGACAAGTGATAAAGATTAATTAAAGCTAAAGAAAACAGAAGAAGCCGAACAAACCTTGTTAAAAAATAATGATGAGGATGTAAGGCTGAGTGAAAATAAAGTGAGCCAAGAGTGTGAAACACCAAATGGTAATGTTTTAGCCATTAAAGACAAATTTACAGGCTTTGGCAAACAAATAAAATAAAGGGAAGGTCAAATATGAAGAGAAGAAAGAAAGAAAGGTGAAACAAGAACAGTGTGTTGGAAAAATGGGGAAACACCTTAGTTTTTATGAAAAACAAAGTGATCTTACACATGTTTATTTTTATGATATGCATGTGATTTTACTCTTGTATAAGGAGGCATACTTTAACACTAACAAACTTGATTCTTGTGTTTCTAGTGTTTCTGTTTTTTTTTTTATAGGAATTTGAAGATGTATTTGCTGATGAAATTCTAAATGGATTGCCACCTATAAGAGGAACAAAACATCAAATTGACCTAGTACCATATTCGGCTATTCCTAATATACCAACCTATAAAAGTAAACCTAAGGAAACAAAAGAGCTTCAAATGCTAGTGGAGGAATTAATGTCAAAGAGGTACATTTGAGAGAGCATGAGTCTATGTGTTGTTCCTATATCTTCAGTACCTAAAAAAGATGGTACTTAGAGAATATGTGTTGATTATAAAGCAATCAATAACATAACAGTAAAGTATAAACATCATATCCCTAGATAAAATGATATGTTTGATGAATTTCATGGAACCTGTTTGTTTTCTAAAATTGATCTTAAAAATAGATATCGTCAAATTAGAATGAAAAAAAGGTGATGAATAAAAAATTGATTTTAAAACTAAATATGATTTGTAAGAGTGATTAGTCATGCATTTTAGACTTATTAATGCTCCTAGTACTTTTATGAAATTGATGAACCATATATTGTATGCATTCATTAGTAGGTTTATAGTTGTTTGTTTTTATTATATATTGATTTACAATAAAGGATTAGATGAGTATATAGATCATTTAAGACAAGTACTTGATGTGGTTAGAAATGAAAGTTTGTACATTATTTTAAAGAAGTTTGATTTTTGCATGAAAAAGATTGTTTTTCTTGGACATGTTGCTAGTGCAAAAAGGATAGAGATGGATGAGACTAAAGTTAAGGCTATAAAAGAGTGGTCTGCACCTAAGACGGTATATAAGGTAAAACGGTATATAAGGTAAAACGTTTTCATGGATTGACAATAGGTTCTCATCCATAAAAGAATTGTTAAAGATTTTAGTACAATAACTTCTCGATTAACTAAAATTGTAAAGAAGATAATAGATTTTAAATGAGAAATTGAACAAGAGAAAGTTTTTAATTTGTTAAAAGAAAAGTTTATTTCAGCCCCATTACTTGTTTTACCTAACTTTACAAAAACTTTTCAGATTGAATTTGATGCTTCAGGTATAGATATTAGAGCTGTTTTAATATAAGATAAAAGGCTTATAGCTTATTCGGGTGAAAATCTTAATGGTGCAACTTTAAACTACCCAACATATGATAAAAACCTTGTATGCATTAGTAAGGACTTTGGAGACCTAACAACATTACCTTTGGCCTAAAGAGCTTGTGATTTATATCGATCATCAATCTTTAATACACTTAAAAAGTCAATGTAAATTGAATCGTAGATATGTCAAGTGAGTGGAATTTATTGAGATATTCTCATATGTCATCAAATACAAGCAAGATAAGAAAAATATAGTTGCATATATATTACTGCGAAGGTATATTTTTCTTAATACTTTGAACACTAAACTTTTATGATTTGGGTATGTGAAATAATTATATCCTAATGATATTGATTTCTATGAAATTTATTTTCAATGTGAACTTGTCGAAACTAATAGAATTTTTAGGCATAATGGATTTTTATTTAAAGAAAAAATATTATGTGTTCCTAATTGTTCAATGTATGAATTACTTGTAAGAGAAACTTATCATGATGAATTAATGTGATTATGTGTTCCTAATTGTTCAATGTATGAATTACTTGTAAGAGAAACTTATCATGATGAATTAATGTGACACTTTGGGATTACTAAAACTTTAGAAGTTTTACATGAATATTTTTATTGGCCTAATATAAAAAGAGATTTACAAAGATTTTTTTGATAGGTGCATAACTTGTAAACAAGCTAAGTCTAAATGCCTTATGAGTTATATACACCTTTACATGCTTCTAAGGAACGTTAGGTTGATATTTTTATGATTGTTTTTTCAGGTTTACTTAGGTCAAGGAAAGAAAAAGATTTCATATTTATTGTTGTATATAGATTTTCTATAATGACACATTTTATATCTTTCCATAAATCTAATGATGCAATAAATATAATAGATCTATTCTTTAAGGAAGTAGTTTGGTTACATGGTGTTGTAATGAGTATTTTGTCTGATCAAGATGTTAAGTTTTTGAGCTACTTTGGAATGTTGTTTTTTATGTAAGTTAGGAACTAAACTTTTGTTTTCTACTACTTGTCATCCACAAACAAATGATTAAACTGAAGTAATAAACAAAACTTTAACTTAATTATTAAGAGCTATCATTCAAAAGAATCTTAAAAATTAGGAAAATTATTTGTCATTTATTTAATTTGCATATAATCATAATGTGCATTCTACTACTAATCATTCACCATTTGAGATTGTTTATGGTTTTAATTCTTTAACATCATTAGATTTGATTCATTTACCTGTTGATGAAAAAATTAGTCTTAATGGTAATAAAAAAGCACAGGTAACGAAAGCCTTACATGTAAAGATACAACAACAAATAAAGAAAAAAGAATGAGAAATATGCATTTAAGGCTAATAGAGGATGCAAATTAGTAAGGTTTGAACTAGCAGATTGAGTTTGAGTGTATATGAGGAAGGAAAGATACCTGAACAAAGGAGATTAAAATTGATGTCTCAATGAAATGGTCATTTTTGTATCATAGAGATGGTTAATCACAATATATACAAAGTGGATCTAGCGAGTAAGTATGGTGTTAATGATACATTCAATGTTCTTTTTATCTCTTTTTATTTGATGTAGGTGATGATTCAAGGATAATTTTTTTTTAAAAGAGAGGGAATGATGCAATCCAAGTGAGACCAACATATTCATTAAAGGTTCTAGTTGGTCAAATGATAAGACCTAGATCTAAAAGGTTCAAAGAGACTCTCAATGGACTTTTTCAAGATGCACATGCTAAGGTGGGCATTCAGACATTACAAAAATGTTGAAATAAGAATATTCAAATCTACTAGTTTTGATCTTTCACTATTATTTTATTCATAAGGAGAGCTATAAAATGAATCAAAATTTGATTCTAGTTGCATCGGAAAGTATACATTCATAGCTTTCTAGTAATATATTGCACATATTTTAATTAACTAGATGAGAGAGAGCCATTCATTTCAATTTGAGCTTTGATTCTGCCCGCAGATTATAAAAATGATTTTAGTCTTATTTAAATTAGTTGGACTATTGTTTTATTTATCTTGTAGTTATTATTAGATCTTTTAGATATATTAGGACCTTTTATTTAAATTTTGGTTTATAAGATTATTATTATTTATTAGGTCTATCCATATTCATTACAAATATCTTATTAGACTTATGATTCTTTTTAATATAAATACTCTTTTATAAAGACTTTTTTTAAAAAAATGATTATTTTTAATTAAGAAATCAACATCCTTGCTATCTTTTATGTGGTTCAGTAATTTCCATATTATGCTCTTGATTTAACTTACAAACTCTTTGAATGATTAATTAACTTCGTTGTGATTTTATATTTCTCATTTGCATCTCTTTATAGATGCAGGGATAGGAGTGATCATTGGATATAAGTTTCTCTTTCCAAGGTAGGTTCTTATTGGGTTAAGTTGCAAACTATTCAAATATGATTTTAGCATATCTTGGGAGGTGTCTACATCAGAAAGTAGCCAAAAAGTTTTTTTTTTGAAAAATCTTGAGAGAAAAAATTACTTTTGGGAAAAATAAATTTGGACACAAATTTAATTCGCAATTAACCCCAATAACAATTAAAACATATAATTAACAACTCAATTATTTAACGAAGGCTCTAATATCACTGTTGGGTTTTCCAAAACACATACACGTAGCGATAACAATAAATTTAAAGATTTTCAAGAGTCCCAAAGATCATGTTAGACAAATCTAGAGTTGTTTAGGTCTATATGAAGATTAAATGAATATCATATGTTCTTCTTTGCATTGAATAATTGCTTTAAGGCTGGGTTGTCGCAAACCACAAATGGTCTAAGTGTTCAGTCTCTAACAGTAATCTATACGAACCACTAGTGAAAAATCTCCTAAACCCTTTTAGGAGAGAGAGATTGTTATACCTTTTAGTGTTAACTTTTTTCTTTTGTGTTTATGAATTTCTATATTATACTATTATACTATCATCTAATGTATATAAAATAAAAGGCATAACATTCTATTTATAAAAGAACCTCATAACCCTATAAATGATAAAACATTAATTTTCCTCTTAAATAATATCATATATATTATTTTAGGACAATTTTACAAAAATATTTAATCAAGTCCCTAATTGATTTTTTCCTAGGTCTAGAATTGGAATCCCTTGTATTAATTACATTCTAGTTTTTAATTTCTAAATTTATTTACAATCAAGTCACGCTTAATTAATTATCTCATTTTAACTTTTGATTAATGGTTCTTATGTGTGTAACTTATTAGGTTCCCTAATAAGTTTGTCATATATAAATCATAATCCTAAATAAAATTGGATTAATTAAATTAAACAATTTAATTTATTATGAATTAAAAAATTGATTGATTTATATTTGAAAATCAAGTATGATGTCTAGAAACATGTTATGATCCCCAGATATTAGAAAAGCCATAAGTGGTTTGACTTAACTTTTGAGTGACTAGTTTTTCAATGTAATTATTATCCATTCATTAAGAATATTTCGATTTATATATTATAGCATAGACAATGTCTACTATAATAAATCATTTTAGTTGTTAACACTATAATCATTGATTATTCAAATAAAATTTAAAATATTTTTCAAATCTCATTCTACCCTAACCAAGTATTTCACAATCAATAATATTTAAGAGCATATATAATATTTTTTGTAATTTACCTAGAATTATGAGTCATCTCTTGATTACTTGATTACTCAAATACATTCATATAATTTATGTTTTACCCAATATCTTCTCATTTATTATCCTTGATTAGGATAACATATGGTTAAAGATCAAATCATAATACTCTCTATATAAGATAATTTAGTGATCTCAAGTCAAAGGATCACTTACACAACTATCATGTGAGTCATTTCATAAAAATATATGATCTCTTCATATGAAATTCTTTAGCAGGTCAGTTCAGTGTACATGTCATCTGCATATTAGTTTTAGGTATCCCTTATACCTTAGTTTATGAGAGCAATTTCTTCATTTCATAAAAGAATGAACATAATATGCATCGGTCTCAACAATTCTAATTAATGTTCAATCTTAATAAAACATTGACCAGGATCATTTAGGAACAATGCTTTGATGTAATAGAAATCTCATAATTACAACAACTTTATAATTTTCTATACAAAACATTTTTGTTCCACAAACTTTATTTTTACTCTAGATTCATTAATCAAATTAATTGAATATTAAATATAATTTTTTTAATTAATAATAAATATATTTTACATGAATATTCAGTGCTACATGTAACCAATCAATTGGTTATAAGGCATATTCACTAACATGTTTTTTATGACCTTGTGTGAGACTTTTTTTAGCTTCTGTGATCTTATCCATTTACCTGGTGACCTAAAATATTTATAAATATATGAGGTCAAATAAGTGTACCCTATAAAAAGGAAAAAAAATGATGAAGAATATTTGCTTCCCTAAAAGTTGAGTCATTAGTTACTATAATGTACTTGTCATTGGTTGAAAAGATTGGCCTTGAAAGCTACATATATTAGGAGATAATTATTGGCATGAAAGGGTGGCTATTGCAGGGGATATGAGTTAGATTGAGCAAGCCTAGAGCGGTCATTATAGTCTAGACAATTATTGAAATGAAAAGGTGGCCATTGTAGGCTAGGGGAGTATGTGTTGATAAAGTAGAGACTTTGTTATGTGTGCATGTCATTTTTAGGAATCTTTATGGTGGTTGATATTTTTTTTTTCAGGGAAGAAATTGAGGCCCAATAGGTGTTTAGAGGCAAATCCTATCTGTTTAGGTAACAAACAAAAATTCTATTAGACCAAAGACTTAAATTATATCTGTTTGGGCATTGCTGAAATGGACATAATTATATCCCATAACGGATATAAATTCTCCATTTAGGCATGGCCTAAATGGACATAATTCTTTTTAAAAATGGCACATGTAGTACTCGGACCCATAAGTGAGCCACCTATCATCTTTAAATAGTGCTTGTGGCTCATTTCAACCACTATTAATTGTATTCTCTGATGACTATTGATTTATCTCATCAAGATTTTTCTGATGGTCCTAAGAGTGTGCTGATGTGAAGTTTTGTGTTGTATTATTTCTTTCTCTTTTTCTTCTCTCTTGCTTTAGATTTTATGTTATCCTATTTCTTTTTATCATATGTTACTAATGAACCTCTTTTTTTTTATTGTTGTCATTTAATCTGCTTGCATTTGTTAATTTAAACATGTTGTGCTTCTCATTTTATGCATTTCTTTATCCAAAGTTTTGTTATAATTTGTTGCCTGTATATATGTTTGAGAGCGTGAGAGAGAGAAATATGAGATCTTAGCTGTTTAGACTTGGGCCAAACGATGAGGATATATATATATATATATATATTTTTTTTTTTGTATCATTATTTCCCCTTCTAGTATTTGAATTAGTTTTGTGACTATTGGCAATGCTATGGAGATGTTGCGTTGAGACTATCATAGATATGGAGAGGCATTAAGAGTTGTAATCATTGAAACTTTTATTATAGACATAGAGACTTTCATTATAGATATTGAGACTTGCTTTATAGAATGGAGAAACACTACTATTTTTATTGAAAAGTTCAATAATTTTCATGTGAGTGAGGATACAATATCTGGAGATTATTTTATCTCAAGTAAGTCATTACAAGATGTGCATACTTCCTTTCCCTTTTGTTTAGGTTGCTTTTATGTTAAGGTAATTTCTAGCGATCAATCTTTCAATCTTTTTTTAAGGCATCTTCTTCCTCGATATCATGCATGTTGTCATGGTGAAAGAGATAAAATTTGTCAGGGTTCCTTGTGTTTATGCTACTTTTCATGAGGGGGATATTACATAAATTTATTTTCTTTGATTGCAGCTGGTACTTTAGTGCATGTGATGGTCAGAAGGGTGGTAAGGAGCTTATGGAATGTTAGGAGCTGGACGAGTTGGGTGAATTTGGTGCAAGCTTGTCCACGAGCGCTTCAAGTCTATCTAGGCGCAGTCCATGCTCGTGTATGAGTTGGGATGATTTTAAGATATAGTTAAATGATATATTTTAATGTTATGAGTCTTGTTAATCTAGTTTAATTCAAACTAAATTAAAATGTTAAGTTTTTAATTACGAATTGTAAATTAAGAAATATGTTGAATTGTGAATTGAAGTTGAGAGGTTGTAAAAACACCCCATCTCAAATTTTTTTTATTGAATCACATATACCGTATATGACTCGTTAAATTGTGCTATTTTTTAAATATATTTTGGATTGTATTATTTTTTTAATGTGCTAATTTAAGAAGAAAAACTCAAGAATTAGTGATCAATATATCAGATCCTTTGCTTAAGTAGCCCCACTTTGATTGTTTCGCTTGATAGCCTGTGATTAATTGAAATCTGTCGTACCCTTTATATTTGTTATTTGATTGCCAAGAAATTTGTTGTGGTCATATACGAGTCTACTACAATTTCCAAGCAAATTCCAACTATGCTGAGTAATGTGGTCTTGGAAGGACAATATCGTACATTGGTCTTAAGATTTTTCAACCAAAGGGCGTAACATTGAGGCCGTGCAGCTATTCTCCTGGTAAAATTGTGTGGCTGTTAAATTAAAAGTTCCAAATCAGTCATATCACTCACTACTGTACATATTGTACGGATTGATTTTTTTTCATAAAAGGCAATTATAAATGGGTCCAAATTATTATCCATTAACAGCTTTTACAAGTATATAGCTCCGCGGGCTATATATATAAACACACACACATACAATTTTTTTAATGTTTTTATATATATTAAAAAAATTAAGTGTAAATTAAAAAGTTTATGCATACATTAATTAAATAAATTGAAAATTATTTGTTAATAAACAGTAAAAAAATATTAACAATAACTAAAAATAAAACTTGAAAAATTAAAAAACAAGTATAGATCTATATTTAATTTTACAAGAAAACATATTTATCTGAATGTGTTTACTGAATGTTTTTATTAAAATTAATTTTTTATTCAATAAAATGATATTAAAAATAGACATACATATTAAATTGATTAAATAAAATAAAAGTAAAAAAAAATTTATGCAAAATTGCATATATCAGAAATATTATTTGAAAATAAATATTTTTTATTTTAGAAATAAAGTTTTTGTATATAAAAAAATAGATGAATTAGAATAATCTTTTCAAAAATTAAATAAGCAAACAAAAATTACATATGAGGGATATTAATTGAAACATAAATTTTAAAATTATTTTTTAAAAAAAGATATTTCAAAAATAGATATAAGTAAAAAAAACAAGCAATATCATAAAAAAAATATAATAGTCTGGATGTTATGACTTAACTTATCAAAAACTCGAACCATAAACTCAACCAGGTTCAATATTTTTTTCACTTAAATTTATATTCATCCTAAAAATAGAAGAGGGCCAAAAGGAGCCAGGTGCTTAGGGCCACTACAATAAAGAGCCCAAGAGCGTTGACGAGCCTGGGCTAAATTTTATTTTTTAAAATTTTTTAAAGGGGTGGACGACCCACCCCTAATATTTTTTAAAAAAGATTGGTGACATATCGCCCACTTAGACAGTCGATATGTCGTCTACAAGCCCAGATTTCAGCCACTATAATGGTGGTAGGAGACAACTAGTCTTTTGAACTAAAAATCCAATTTTCAAGCTATTTCAATAATTAAAAAAAGAAAACATCCCCAACACCTTTATAACATCCATAAACCATTCCATCAACTCCGATTACCAAAAAATAGCCTCAAATCTAAAATCAAATCGATTTAGTTTTAGCTTTCTCAACTCAGATCTATTTTTCCAAGCAACATCGAGACTCTAAACAATCACTAGGAAGACCTTCTCATTTCATGGAACCCGGAGACACTAAAAAGACTCTTTTTGGTGGCAAAAAATGAAGTGAATAATGACTTTCTCTCTCATTGTCGGAATCTGACAACCCATCTTTCTCTCTTTTCTATCTAACTAGTGACCGAAAAATTACACTAATGAACTTGTATACTAAAATTGATTTTTTAAAATTTAAATGGACCTAAATTATATAAATTTTGTTATTTTTAAAAATTGAAGACTTAAGTGTATTTTTCATGCAATCTCTAACACGCCACCCATGTTTAGCATCGTTTTTATTTTAGTCCCCATTATTTCAATTTTACCCTTGACTAAGAATTCATAAGAAATTGGCCTATAATTAGAATTAAATCACAAAAAAAAACTTTAAGGACCAAATATAAATTATCAAAAAATAAACAATAAATCCATAATCTTTATGCGCGTGTGTATGTGAACAATGCTTTGCTACAAGAAAAACCCCATGATTTTTAGTTTATAGTTAATGGTTTAACCTCTTCTCAAGTATGCTGGAGAATCAGAGATGACAATTTATTAATTCATTAAAAAAATGAAACATAACAAAGGTTGGATCGAGAAGGAATAGAGAAACAATGATTAAATGGATGTTTGGTACAACTTCTATTTCTGGTTTTAGATACTTTTGAAAAGTATTTTTGGCTTGGAAAAATCATTAAATTGATGCTTTTTTTAGTGTTTTATAATGGTTTTAATGTGTTGTGAAAAAAATAATTAAAAAGAATTTATTTTAATGTATTTTCAAGCGAAAAACTGTATAGAAAATCACTTTACACCACAATCTCAAATACCTCTTAATTCTTTAAAAGTGAGCTGCATAATGTTTAATCTCTGGTTGATATATAATGTACAACTTTGATAAATGAAATAATATTTTTACTTAATTCTTTATTGTTATTCATCTTTTACTATCACTCCCTTATTTCATCGTTTTTTGTCTTCAACCACCACTCCTTCCTCAATAGATGTTGATATAACCACCATCCATCGTTACACAACACCCCTCTTTACCATCACACATCAAACCAGCAATAGCCTCATAACAACATCATTACAAACACATTTAAAAGAAAAGAAGGAAATGAAAAACCAAAGCCCCTCCTCCCCTTATCTCTCTTATTAGATGATGGTAGATCTCATAATCAATATCAGAATAAAAAGGAGGAAGAGATGCACATAATCTAGTTGGTCACGTGCTCCAACCCTTACTAGAGTGTGAATCACATGTTACAACCATATCAATTCGCCACCGCATGCAAACCATGTATCTTATTTGCTTTGGCCTCAAAAGCCTAGAAACATTTTAAAAAAACACTATGTTCCTCTTTAAATTAATAATTTCAATGATATTTAAGAAAATATTCTAATTATGCCATCATTTTAAAATAAAATTAGAGCTTTTTATGGCTATATTTTCATTAACTTTGTTCATCATATACAAGCTTAACATGCAACAAATTGTAAAAAGCTTACACATGAATAATCAATGAGCATAAAATAGTTATTGTTTTGTTAATTTTTTGTATAGTTTTCATGAATTAATTATTCTTTTCTTTTTTTCATACAACCATACAAAATTATGAAGCGTAATTTTATTTTATTTTTTTGAAACTTGCCTTTTAGTTTATAATATTTTTTTATTTAACAAATCATGCTACTAATAAAAAGAACATGTTTTTGTAAAATAATAATAATGAAATGGGAGTTTCGCCTCAAGAAATAATTTTCCCCTCTTTAATTTAAACTATTAAGATTCATTTGAATATTTATTTTAGCTATTAATAAAAAATAAGAGTAACTTTTACAAAATTAGTTCATTCTTTATTCTCGTTCATACTAGTAAGAATAAGAGAATGAGTAGACATAAGGGACAATATTGTAATCAGATTACAAACATCAAAGGGTTGGCAATAAATTATTTGATGGCTAGAGAATTGATCCTTGCCTCAATCTACATCTTGAAGTTTATACTTTATCGATAAATAATGTGAGTTGATTTTCTTTTATATTCTTATTCATATGTGTTTATATATTTTTTTATATAATTTTTTTATTAATACAAGGGATTATTAGAGTGAATGAAAAATGATATCTACTAAAAGTCTATTTAAAATTTTATAACGGATTGCTATTCCCTTAAAATAATAATTTGGTTTCTACAAAGAAACATATAAACACATGTAAATCAATATATAAAAGAAGATATACTCATAACATTTGTTGATAGGGTATAAGCTTCAAGATATAGATTGTGACAATGATCAATGCTTTAGGTTTAAATCAAATTATTTTCTATCTTCTTGTGCTTGTAGTTTAATTTCAGTATTATTTTGTAACTCTAATCAATCTCTTATTTTTTATAACACAAACAAGAATAAATAATAAACCAATTTTATAAAAATTATTCTATGTAAGAAGAAATAATGCGGATCTCTTAATCACGTGGTCAAGCGACCTCCAATGAAGTAGATAACAACCTAAAAAGCTGAAAATCAAGTTTGATAGAACCCCGACCCAAAGGTAACACTATACTTAAGAACCAAATGTATTGGAAAAAAAAACTTAGACAAAAAAATAACCTTATATCTAAGAACCCTAACTATGTAAATGACGTCACGAAGCCAGATAATCTTCGATAAGTTAGTGTACGATCTTCGTCCCTACAAAGAAATGTTGTTTTGAAACAAACAAACAAAAGAATAACTCAGGTTTATTCTTTAACTTGCTGCTGAAATTTACATCTCAAAAAAACATTATATAGTCTCCTTTAACTAAACCTTATAGACTCTTTTTGGGTTGTAAGCTAATGGTCTAAACTAGTAATCAACTAACATAAGTCCAATAACAAAATAAACCCCTAAACAATGTTTATGAACCAGAACAAACCCAAATTAAAAAATAATTATTTAACATTAAATAAATAAAATAAAATAGGATAATAAAAACAAAGTCTTTATGCTAAAATTCTTCCATATAGCCCAAATCTTTAATTTTCACACATTTTTGGTAGATTTCAGTCTTTAATTTAAACACATTGTTTTATCTTGTCTGAATGAATTAATATGCCTACCATATATGGTTGGAAATCTTAATATGTATAGTTTCCACTCCAACTTGAATCACATGGAAATTTCACTCGTAGCTCCAGATATGTCCTCAACAATACACGAAAGTCTAGTATGACAGATTGGACAAGATTCATCTAGTAACTTCGACCCTCTAAGATAATATATTCCTAAAATTAATTTTATTTGAACATGTATCACAATATATTTGCATGTGTGTATTATCTACCTGTATAATTACAACTTGATCCGATGTATGGTTTTAAAGATATGTCTGATATCACAAAACTATTTAACAGATATTTTAAAGCCATATTTAGAGCTGATTTGGTTTGTATCATCCTCCCATTCTTTAAAAAGATTTGACCTCAATTTTGTATCATTGAAAACATCTTATAAGGTCTATAAATCAGTACCAATCCAAAAAATAACATTATCTTCAAAACCAGGAAGAACCTTGTTAGCAACGAAGGTCCCCTTGATATACAAGTTCTCTTTTTCAGCCATCTTCCCTTTTTTTAATTTTAGTTGCTCCTTATATAGTTGTTTAGATGTCAAAGATACCAGAGTTATAGGTCTTCTATTTATCTGAAAGGAATATATATTTGTCACTCTATCATACATAGCTCTTTTATCCTATTTTCATGTTCTATCAAGTAATAAATGACTAGCTTGTATTGGTACAACATCATATAATACCTCATCACAATATTTACTAATATAAAAGTAACCAGAACTTGCTTATTCCTTTTCAATTCACTACTATCATTCAACCACTTTAATTTATAAGGTATGAGATATTTGGTAGTGTGGAAGTTCAGCTTTTCCACCAATTTTGTATTACCTACATTAACGCAATTACCACCATCTATAATTAAACTATATACCTTATTCTGAACATGGCCATCTTGATATGTATATTCAGTGCTCTTCTTACCACAAGTGTTCCCTCAACCGGATATTCAACACAAACACCATCAACATCCTCTAATGGTGACATCTTTCTTTTTCATCCTCCCCATCAGTCTCAACCTCATTATTAGCTTTCTAACCATTACTATTTTATTTGGAAATTATGAAGCAACATGACCAAAACCTAAAAAATAAAAGCATTTAATATCATGTTTATAAGAAGTGGAAGTAACATTATTACCTTTAACAACGATCAAGGTATCTGTATTCTCTCTAGGGTATTCAACCTTACCCTTCTTATTCGGATGTGATGGACTGCCCTTAGTGTTAGCCTTCCAATTAGGTTTCTAAGATGTCAAAAGGCTTTATGATTGGCTTTGCTGAATGGTACCCTTCTATTTAAGCTATTTCTCTACCTTTACAACCATATGCACCATCTCCTTCAACTTCATCTAATGATGCAACTTCATAATATGAGTTGTATCACAATTAAAGCCATTCATAAATCTAGCCATAGTAGCCTCCATGTCCTTCTCAATATTAGCTCGAATCATAACAAGTTTCATCTCCTTGAAGTACTCATCAACGATCTTTGTACTTTGACTCGTACTCTATAACTTTTGATACAATTCTTTATAATAGAGGCTAAGTACAAATCTCCTATTCATAAGGGATTTCATCTCATCCCAAATATCAACTCTTCTCTCATAATTCCTCATGTTGTTTGTCACTAAATTATCCCACCATACAATGGCATAATTAATAAAAACAATCACAACAATCTTGATTTTCTTAGGCTCTAGATAATTATGAAGCTAAAAACCCATTCCACCTTATTCTCCTATCCTAAATAAAATTCTAGGTCAATATTCCGTAGAAAACCCAATACTTTCAGCTTAATTATATCTAAATCTACACCAAACTCAACATTATAGTTGCCATAACCCAATTCTGGGTTATTCTCTAAAAAATCCTTTCTTATTAAAAAAAATAAATAAAATAAAGACTGGCGACGGGGAGAAAGCAGGCCGGGGAATACAGCTGCAATTTTGAAGGACATTTGAGACCTAATTGTACCCTATTATGCATAAAAATATAGAAAAAAATACAAATTCAAGCTCAAAATAAATGATTATTGGATGAATTTTCATAAAAATTAAGTCCAAAGACATTATTAAATTTTTAATAGGCCAATTTGATTTAATCTTAGACCAAATTAAATTTTAATTATGTTTAAGAATTAATTTGTGTCCAATTGAAGGATTTAATTAAGTGTAAGGACTTAATTATACTTCAAATTGGTCAAATTAATTTTATTAAAGGCTTAATTGGTGAAAAATTAAGTTTGGAAGCCCAATTTGGGCTTAATTGAGAAGGTTGAAATTTAAGAAGATCAAATTTATTTTTTACCAAGTTAATTGATTGAAATCATGAGTAAAATCACAAGAAAATCAAAGTTTTGGAGTCAATTAGGTGTGAAATTAAAAACAAATTCACACCCAATTACCAATATGCAAAATGATCCAAACTAAAGGGGCTTAAGTGACAACATCCAGGGGTGAAATTGAAGAAAATTAAAAGTTTAATTGTCAATTGAGGGTCAAATTGTATAGATCTGAGACGAAGGATCAAAGTGAAAAAAATGCCCAAATTCGAGGTTAAAATTGAAGTTCGGAAGGGGCTAAATTATATTAAATCAAAAGGTGGAGGACTAAATTGAACTTAAAAAATAGAACTAGACGACGTGTCGTGTGATTCACTGTTTATTGTCTTCTTCTTTTTCTCTGAAATGACAGTTTAGGAGGCTATTTGAAGGTGCATTTAATGATTCATTTCTCCACCAAATTTAACCAAACTTACACACAAATGATCACTTGACATTGCTCTAGCACCCTATGTGGTCCGTTCATTTTGATGGACAACACAAAGGTCACAGTACCAGCTAAAGTGGCCAACTCAAACAGCCTTCAACTGTCAAATTTGACAGTTCATAGTGCCTACTTTAAACCAACGGTTGGAATCCTTCCTAACTGAATCAAGGGTCGAAAGTTTTTCTCAGTGAAGACAAGATTACCCTCTTCCAACTCCTATAAATAGGGATCGATTTTATGGCTTGCAAAAGAAGAAATTTGGGTTCATAAACGGCCAAAAAACTAGCCTCCTCCCAGTTTTTGCCACCTTTTCTCTCTCTCTCTCTCTCTGTCTCTCTCTCCACCTCTTCCACAACTGCCTTCTCCAGCTAGAATACCAAAAACCCCAGCCTATAAACCCTCACGAACACCAGCTCCTTCCTCAACGATTGTTATTGCTCACCGCAATGAACAGTAACACTGTTGTAGACTTCCTTTTCCTGCACCATAGTAACCCAACCACTAACACCTTCGGCCACCTTTGGAATCGCCGGACCTCCTTATCATGGTGACGAGCATCATGCTAGGTTGTTTTTCTCTCCTTCTCCTTCCTCTTCTCCTCCCACTCCCCGCCTGCAAAATTTGCCATTGCATGCAGAAGGAAAATTAATTAACATGGTTGCTGAGCTAGGCCAACAACCATATGGTCCGGGGCCGAACCCGTTTTGGTCTGGCTCGGCCTAAAGAAAAAAAAGATCTGTTTGGCCAAGATTGGCACAACCTAACTTGGCTGGGCTCGACTTATTTAGTTGGGCCAGCCCAGCCCGTACATATTTAATTATAATATTATTTTAAAAAAACAAAAACAAAAAAATTCAAAATTCTTTAAAAAATTTGTGATTTTATCGTATGTTTTTCTACCAATTTTTCATAATATCGGGTTGTATATTTACATTGTAAGATATAAATCCAATATTACAGTACTCGATTTTCTCCGATAAAGTTCTAAAAAAAATAAAAAAAATCTCAAAACTTTTAAATTAATTTCCCTTAAAAAAATGTTTTATTTTCATTCATACGACTAAATCGTAAAATTTTCCAAGTATATTTTCTTAGAAAGATAAAATTGCGTCTTTCTCATGATTTGAAAATAAAAAAAATGGATATCATAACCAGTTTATGATCATCTATTAGGGTTTGACCAAAATATCAAAAACCTTTTTTCTAATTTTTTTTAGGGTCCAAATGTAGACATTAATATCTGTGAGGTGTAAAATTATACGATAAAGTACATCCTCGGGTGTTAAAGATACAAGGCATAAAATAAATGCGATGTTAAGATTCAAACTTTAGAATGATTAGGACTTCAGTCGATGTGGTAGAAACTCTCTCACAAAGAGAGATTTGTCTTAGACCTTACAAAAGACCAACGAATCGAAACTCAACATAGAAAAACAATCAAACAATAATACAATTTGTCGTAGTTAGGGTGCACTGGGGTGATGCGTCTTCCTCTTGCACAACCAGTCCTTTACTCAAACTCTTGTAGACCATAAGTTCCTAGAGACCACAATACTAGGTGGCGACTCTTGAACCTTAATCATAATTTTATGATTAAATTCAAAAACCATTCCTAACACACACACACACACGTCATCAAGAGGCACGATACAAACTCGCCGTCGCTGACGACATTATGGCGTGCCCTGTGATAATAGTCTTGGTACCTATAATTACTTCTCTGGTCAAAATTATCACCATATCATTACCCTCTAAACTCATAATTTCATTGTTGTCCAAAATGTTCCCCATGTCCCACGAACACATCTTCAAAATCAACATCACTTATGTCCATATTACTAGCCATAAACTCATTCACATTAGTGTTAACTCCCCTCACAACCCTTCTAATATTAAACTCTCTTCGTTCAGACCTATTTTGAACTCCATCATGATCATTAACACATTTCCTCTCTAACTTATCTAACCTATCTCTAAAATCATTGGCCATTTGATCCATCCGTTGATTCATAATGCGTAACTGATTTACAATTTCATTATCTCTTCTTTGTGTTGCCATGTTATTGCTTCCCTCCAGCATCTTTGAATATGAAAACTGGTTAGTTGACAAGACTTATATATCCCCCACCCACTCCCTCACGTATTTACACTCCTCTCGTGTTTCACTCAAATATAGGTTTTTCACTCAAATACATTTGCTATGTCTTTTTCCTCTCGTCTCATCTTTTTTTGGCTCTTGCAGAATTGATTTCAACACCAAATATAACAACCTTAGCAGTGTATCCAAATATGTGTATACGAATCAAGAAGCAATAAAAATATAAAAACAAGCAAATACAAAACTATGATTATAATTTTATAAGTAATAAACAAATTTATATTAAAAATGAGTGTTTTTGAAGATGCAAAAGAAAACATATGCAAAGGTTATAAAAAAATTTAAATGACACCTAAATATATCAATTATGATTTTACTATACTATCAAAATTGAAAAATAATAGAAACGAAACAAGTTTGAATTATTAACACAAATTAGACCCATTACGACAAGTTCCAATCTCGAATTTTGTTCCTACAGCAAACGAACTCTAAATGAATTCAAATTTTATATGGAGAGTGATTAGCACCTGAAAACCTATTATGTAAAGTTTGAGAATTCTATGAATTTATTTGATCGGAAATTCTCTTATAATAAAAATATAAAAGCAAGCAAATACAAAACTATGATTATAATTTTATAAGTAATAAACAAATTTATATTAAAAATGAGTGTTTTTGAAGATGCAAAAGAAAACATATGCAAAGGTTATAAAAAAATTTAAATGACACCTAAATATATCAATTATGATTTTACTATACTATCAAAATTGAAAAATAATAGAAGCGAAACAAGTTTGAATTATTAACACAAATTAGACCCATTACGACAAGTTCCAATCTCGAATTTTGTTCCTACAGCAAACGAACTCTAAATGAATTCAAATTTTATATGGAGAGTGATCAGCACCTGAAAACCTATTATGTAAAGTTTGAGAATTCTATGAATTTATTTGATCGGAAATTCTCTTATAATACAAATTTGACCCATTATGGCAGGTTTTAATCTCAATCTTGGTTACTATAGAAAACGATCTTCAAATGAGATAAAATTTTATATGGGTGTAATTAGGACTCATAGAACCAATATATAAAATTTGAGAATTTTCTGAATTGTTTTGGTTCAAATTCTCCATTGTTTATATATTGTGGCAGATTACAAAAGTGACTTTTAGATGTTCTTTCTCTTTTTATTTTGACTTTTTATACTACTGATATAATATGAGACATCAATAAACTAAAATGACATATTTTTTTTAAGGAACCCTAGATGCAAAATACCAAGCTCTAGAATTGAAATAATAAAAAACCGAATAAAAGACATCGAAAGCTAAGGAAGCCAAAATTAACAAGAAGAAAATAAAGGATATGACCTGATTTCGAAATCCAGCTCTAATACCAATCTCTTATTCTTGATAACACAAACAAAAAAACAACAAACCAATTTTATAAAAATTATTCTCTATAAGAAGGAATGATACAATGATACAGACCCCTTGATCACATGGTCAAGCAAAGTAGCAAAGTAGATAACAACCCGGAAAGCTGAAAATCAGGTTTGATAGAACTCTGATCCAGAGGTAACCCTGTACCTAAGAACCAAAGGTATTGGAAAAAGACTTGGACTCTAGAGATAACCTTGTATCTAAGAACACTAAGTATGCGAATGACGCCACGAAGCCATTTAATCTTTGATAAATTAATGTACGATCAAAGAAAGGTTGTTTTGCCACATACAAACAAAAGAAAAACTTATGTTTATTCTTCAACTCGCTGCTAAGATTTGCAGCTCAAAAAAATATAATACAGTCTCATCTAACTAACCCTAATAGACCGTTTTTGTGCTGTAAGCTAATGAGTCTAAACTAGTAATTAACTAACATAAGTTCAATAATAAAATAAACTCTTAAATAATGTTTAATGGCCTAGAACAAACCCAAATTTAAAAAAGAACTATTTCACATTAAATAAATAAATAAAATAGAATTATAAAAACAAATTCTTCATACTAATTTCTCCATGTAGCTTTAATCTCTAATTTTTGTAAATTTTTGGTAGATTTCAATCCTGACTTTAAATGCATCATTTTCTCTTATCTAGATGATGTACATAACCCACTATATATGGTTGGAAAGTTTAGGATGTCTATTTTCCAATCCAGCTTGAATATTAACAAAATTCTACCTATAGTTTCAGATATGTCCCAAACTGTACACAAAGGTCTAGTCTAGCAGATTTAACAAGATTCGTCTAGTAACTCTGACCCTCTGAAATGATATGTTCCATAACTCTATTTGACCTGGAACACTACCATAATATAATTTAATATGTCTAGTATCTCCCTGTAAAATTACAGCTCGATCCAATATACAATTTGAGAGATATGTTCAATTTCGCAAAATTGATCAGCAAATATTTTAAGATCAAATTCAGATCTGGCTTGGTTCATATCAAGAAATATATAATTTTAGACACTTTGTGAAGTAGTTGTTATGAATGTTTAAAAATTTTTGAAATGTTTTTTTTATATTGATAATTATGAAAGTTAATTCTAACACTATTTTTATTTTAAAAAAATTATTTTATTTAATACATATATTATTTTATTTAAAAAAACAACTCTTTTTTAAATAATCTCTTAACAAACATAATTTTTCTTTTGCTGTAACAATTTCATGAAAGACCAATAATATAATAAGCAAAAACAAGCAATTAAGAACATATTGAAAGCAATTCTTTATATATATATATATATATATATATATATATATATAATCAACTATTTTATTTAAATTCCTATTTTATAATAATAATTAAAAAAACTCTTAATGTACAATGA
>Ga0325404_1000289_pt1 | contig 49998 bp, 30 predicted proteins | sample PopdelMetagenome_18_FD_205664 | JGI IMG/M metagenome (GOLD analysis project Ga0325404, IMG submission 205664) | Populus deltoides microbial communities from Bellville, Georgia, United States - Xylem-Control-R1 | ecosystem: Host-associated > Plants > Phyllosphere > Stem > Wood/Secondary xylem...
AATTAAAAAAATCAATGAAATTCATGTAAAACTATAGCATTTTAATTAATTAAACTCCTTCAAATATATACCTAAAACAAAACATAGATAAGATCACAGCAAGATAGAAATAAATAGAGCCTAAATGGGAAAAGAAACCTTGGAACGTAGTTGTTTGTTATTATATATATGATCAGCACATGATCTGTGCCGGAGAATGCCAAGTCTCCTTCAAGTGTCAAATAATGGTACAAATCCAAAAGGGTATCCTATGCCTGAAGTGTAACATGCAGACAAGTAAATGGAGAGAGGGTCTGACATGACAGGTGAAGAACAGAAGATTAGGAGACACTGTGTTTCATGGGATTCTCAAGAGGCAGGTTCATGGAGTTTGGTTAACCATTTATAGCTTTGCATATTATCACCTAACGAGACACAATCACATGACTTCTCTCTGTTAATTTTTTTTTTAAAAAAAAAAACTTAGTCTTTTGCTGTCCACGCACTTACATTTTATTACAGATTTTTTCAGTAAAATTATTATTTTATTCTTAACTATATAAATTTTATAGTATGTTTTCAAGAATAACATGGTATTTTTCAGGAGACACATTTAGTATTATAATATTAAATGAGAACATAGAAATCTTTTAACTTTTTATTTGTATATTATAATATCTAAAATACTCTCAAAAATTAAAATTTCTTAACTGCTAAGGCATGGGGGTATTCGGTTTTTTTTCCTCTTAGCACTCTGTAATTACTAAAGTATACCTTGAGTCAAATAATTTATAGCTAATATTAAGCGGGGGTTTTGGTTTTTTTTGTTAATATCATGTGGGGCATAGGTATTTAGGTATTTGTATAAATTAAACTAAAAAAAGTAAAAGATTAATGGCGCATGTGGAAGGTGCCCATGCCTTTTGGGCGATGCACATTTGGGGCCAGCATTAGATGCATCTCATGTCCCTTTCATGATGGTGAGACGCATGTTGCCGCCCGTTATACAATAGAATTCTGACTATGTTTTTTTTTCGTTTTTTTTCTCTCACTTCAACCTTGGAAAACATGTTGCCTTCGTAAAAAATCAAAAAACATGTGTTATTTGTTAATTTTATCACATTTGATCCTCATTCTTTTAATTATATCAAATTTAATTTATTTCAATTTTATCCTTTGGAATTTGGTTTTTATATCAAATTTGTCCTTTTATTTTATAATATTTTAGGTTTGCCCCTTGGTATTTTGATTCTTAACCCTTTTATCAAATTTTAATTTCTTTTCAATTTTGTCATTGGATCCACAATCTTATTTTTTTATTTTTGATCCTTGTTCTATTGATTTTTATTTTTGTTTTGGATTCTTTTATGAACTTAATTTTTCTTTTTAATTTTCCCCTTTAACTCAAAGTTTGATGATATTTCTGGTTTGACCTTTAATATTTTGATTTCAAACTTTGATTCTTAGTCATTTTATCAAATTTTAATTTGTTTTTAATTTTATCATTAGATCCATAATCTTGATTTTTTTAAAAAAATTGATCCTCATTTTCTTGATTTTTATTTTTATTTTGGATTCATTTGTTAATTTGATCCTTTTTTTCAAGTTTTAGGTTGTCCTCTCATTTTGTTTTTCAAATGAAGTCCTCACTCTTTTAATTGTTATTTTTTTACCTTTATTTTTTTTCATCATTTGACATTTGATTTATTGGGATTTGGTTTTCCAGGTTTTTCTCATTGTTTTTAAGCTCAACCCAAGAATCAATCAAATCTTTTTATTTTATAAAAAATAAAAATAATATCATTTTGAAAAAAAATCAAGGAAAATAGTCAACGATTTTTACCCTAGATTTAACTATGATATGGATCAACCCGAATTTTTATCGTTTTATACTGAATTGATTTCTCCCCTAATTTATTTTGAAAATCGACTCAATCTATGTCGTGAGTCACCTGGGTCACAGGTCAACCCGTCGGGTTGAACCAAGTTTTAAAATAGTGCCTTTTTCCAGATGCGATGCTTTCAATTTAGTCATTGGCTATGATCATGAATTTGAAAAGTTAACACGGGTTGATATTTTTTACAGATCACTTCCTTCAAAATTATTCGTTTTGAAAAATAAACTTCATTATTTTTTTCGGTTTTCTTTTAATTAGGTTATTCATATCTCATAATCTAGGTAGGAGGTTTAGCTAGGTGGCTGAGGTTGTTTTTTAGGTTGTTTTTTTTTATTCTTTTCTATTTTTCCTTTAAAATTTGATTAAAAAAAAATTGAACTTCATTTTTTTTCATGTTTTGCTTTTTATTGAATTATCTCATTTTCATGATCATACTCACGAGTTTTAAAAGTTTCACCTGATTTTGCTGGTACTTTGTATTTTTAGATTTTTTTTATTAATTTATTTTTTAATTTTATCCTTTTATGTTTTGATTCTTGGAGATTGACAAGCATTATATTTTTCAATTCTTTAAAATACATTGATAGCAATATGTGAGTATTGTATTTTTACGCTACAAAAAAATCAGTTAGCGCGCGGCAAAGTATGTGTCAGCAATCTAGTAAGAAAACCAATTGTAAACACTAGAATTGTATGTCTGTTGATTTTTCAGAGCCAACATAGTGTTATATTTGTTTTTTCTAAAACAAGAATCATATATTATCCTCTACTTGTCTCTTTTCTTTTCTTTTACAAGAATCATTACTCTCTGTTACTGTTATCTTTCAATTCCGTGAACCAGAAGGAATCCTCGCAGTTACACACACACACGTACATGATGAAGAAACATATCTTTGGAAATGACTATGATGACACACACGTACATTTCAAACCGATAATAATGACGGCTAATTCACGGCCATTCACTAACAGGAGGAAACCATCTACCCCAGATTATATTGGATAAAGTCAAATGTAAAAATGACTACTACTCCCTTAGATTGTATTTGGTAATGCACTTGCTTTTATGATTTTAAAAAATATATATTTTAATATAATTTAAAAAAAAAGTAGGTTTTAAATAATATGTTTAGTTACAATTAGACCGAGAGAAGAGTTTACATGTAAAATAAATAAAAAATAAGTTTTCATAAATAAAAAAATGAGTTATTTTAATTTATTTAATAACAAGATTTGAAATGAAATTATATGTGGAATCTAATAAAAAAATAAAAATTATTTAACTAACCAAATAATTTTTTATTACAATACCAAATAATTTCTTAGTATATATTTGTTATGACGGTACATCACATATTTCACCCGACAAAAACATAAATATCATGTTTTCACCTCAATCTATACAAAACCAAACTTTAATGTTCTGTAAAGGGTTTCCTTTTATTTTTTATATTTAGAACTTGTTAACAAAATTACTTTTTAATTAAAAAAAACTTTAAAATACATGTATTATGAAGATTTTATAATGAGGTTATATAAATATGGTATGTTAGCATATATAATATATTTAAGAAAGTGTGCATGTGTAATTTTTTAGAAAAAAGATATATTAAATTAATATAATTTTTATATAATATATAAAAATTATATTAATTTAATATATTAATGTTAAATGTTTTAATTTAAATAACATTGTTAGAAAATATATTATGATATACAACATTTTATATTATACAATAATAATACATATTGGATCAAGTAAATTATACTAAAAAATAGAAAATTATTAATTTTCAATGTACAACCAGCGTAAAAAACAATTTCTACTTATTTTTCATAGTACATCCAAATATTAGAAAATAATCCGTTTTCCTGTAATATGTTATCCATGGGATTTATTTTTACGACAAACAAAACCAGCCTTTACTTGTTTGTCGTGGTAATTGAAGTACTGTCATTCCTGGCTTTCCAAACCAGGTAAAGATAGATATTGAGTGGAAAGCCAGAAAAATACAAAAGAAAGTCGTGAGATATATAATTAATTTTCAAGAGATAAGAAGGAAGTATTCCTACAAGAATACAAATTGTCGTCAGGCCGCTTGTCAAAAGTCTCTCCCCAAACTTCTTCCCTTGCAGGTTTCCATACCTATTCACCTCCATGTCTAAAGATCACAAAACCCAGAAGAATCTACAAAAACTTCAACAATCCGTATCACAAGGTCATGAACAAGAAGAAGGAGAGCTAGAGAATATTCAAGTTGATGATCAAGAAGAGTGCAAAACACCAACCTCTAGTAATCACAAGATACCTGCCATTCAAAGCTGCCCACCAACACCGAGAAAGAAGGTGCAAGTTTTTGAGCATAAGAGAAAACTTCCAGAGTTCTTCGAAACTACAAATAACGATGAGGTAGAGTCGTTTTTTCGATCAAGCTTTGAGATATCTACTCGTGTCAACGAATCTCGTCCCATGAAAAGAAGATGCAGAAGTTATTAATTAATTAAGATTTTAATTATATGTTTAAATCTCTATATAAATGTGAAATTTACATGTGTGCATATTATGCTGCCAGATTCTCCAATTTTTCATGAATGAATTAATTATATGTACTATGTATCTAGCCAAGAATACCTTGTTCTATACATAATACATTTGATCTCATTGAGATATGTATGAATGAATGAATCTCCCAAGATGTGAAATAAATAAATAAAATTGCAGTTACTGCTCGATTACTGATCAACACAAAAAAAAATGTTACAAATAACTCGTGATTATCCTTCTTTTGTTGCATCTTGTAATTAAAATAGTAAAAAAAAAAAAATTCTTTTTTTAACTACTCTTGTCCAATACAATCTTTCATGTTTCTTTGCTCCCTTCTATGTGAACAAAATTGCATTATTTATGGTAAATTTGTTTTGTTCAAAGATGCTATTTTTTTTTTATAAGTGCAAACAAAATAGCAAAAAAGAAGACAGGGAGAAAGGGCTAAAAACTGCATTATGGAGGTTATATGTTGTAGGATTACAATCTTAGCTAGGGAAACAAGACTTTGTCCTCATGGCCGTGAAGATCGAAGGTCACGCCAACGAAGGGAAAAGGGGCATTACTCAATAACTATGCTTCAATAGTCATGATTCTTTAATTGACGATACCATTAATTCGAAACTGGATCTCCATTATTTGAAATTATCGTACGAGTACTTCAGAAGTTTGTACTGGTCAATTAGAAGGGGGGGAACTTCAAAGGTTGTTAGTTAGAATTTTGATAAAAAATAAAAAAAGGAAAGGAGTTTTTAAAAACTTTTAAAGGATTGTAGAGCGTATCGGTGAAAAAATAAGAGAAGGGTATCCAAGAAATTCGTGTTTTCTAGCGTCTTGCTCTTAGGTGAGGTGGATGCTGATGTGTAGTCTGTAAAACTAGGAAGTCTTCTTTTACATTGTGAAACTCATTGATGATTAAGTTAATAAAGGATGGAGGAATTCTACGATTGATGAAAGAGAGAAGAAGAGGATTTAGTGGAGGACGGGAAGTTAGATTTAGTGTATAATCACACGGAATGGCTTTAAAAGGATTAATTTATGTTGTCAAACCCCAACTAATTTTGAAGTGAATTTGTTGTTCTATTATATAATCATGCTACTTATTTTTCATTCGTCTACTAAATGAAGTTAGATGCAAAGCATAGGGTAATGTCAACTTGTATTTAAACTAGCCAAGTCAATTAGGTTACGCACTACTATTTTTAATAATTTTATCAACGGAAATTTTTATTGATATTTATACCAACAGTCCATTGATATATATTTTACCAATGAACTCACAAATGTAAACAATTCATCAGAAAAACTATAATCAGTAATTTATAGACTGTAAATAATAAATATATCAATGAATTTACAGACAGAAAAGGCGCACCAAAAAAATTACCCATTTTACTCTATTGGTATATCCATTGGTAAATATAACATATCACCGACAGAATACTATCTGTAATTTTATCAGTGTGTTAACAATAATATTTTTTTAATTCTCTAGAATATACCGACAAAATAGTTTCATGAGTAACCCCATCAGTAATAGTGGCATTTTCAGTAATTCTTTTCCAACTCTCTAAAATATACTGACGGTCTAGTTCTGCCGATAACCCTGTCAGTAAAATTTTAAAAATATTTTTAAAATATATATATATTGAACAGAAGTAAAAAAATAATTAAAATAAATTTATTTTAAAATTTTAAAATAAATTAGAATACGAATCAAATATTTATTACAAATTTAAACATTTGTACATTTAAATACAATAAATCTTAAATAGAGACGACGCTGGAGGAGAAGGAGGTTAGTCGTCGCCGAAACCATAGGGGCCAATTAGAGGATGCACATGAACCACCCATATGTGATCTCATTTTCATTACCAATCAGTGGAGTTCTTCATAATCAACAGTGAGTCATTCATATTTATCATTAAGATGGGTTGTCTAATCTTATACTCGTTGGTCTAACATCGCCGTGAACTCTAAAGTTTAAACGCCCAGAATCGATGGCGAGCATCCAATTGTCGAAGCACTACGGATCCTCCATAAGTTTTCGAGCGTAATGTTAGAGAGTCCGTACATTCAATTTATATCGAGTCCACCAGACAATCCTACCTCCAAAAGCTAATCTGGATTAATGTTTGGATAGGTCGAAGGATCATTCTCGTATCTCTTCTTCAACCAGCTGTTATATGTATCCTAAAAAGAAAAAATAAATTCATCAAATTTAAGAAAATAATAACTTAAGAAAAAAATTGATTGAAAACCACCATACCACAAAGTGTTGAGCTCGACTATCAACGAACTGTTGCACCTTTTTTTGGCAGTCATCACTTCGCACATGCATTTTAACAAAAAGCTTCATCAGGCTTGACTCGCGTCCAAGAACCGTAGTCTATAATAAAAAAATGTTGTCGGTTAAATATATTTGTAAAAAACAACAAATAAAAAAAATATTATCATCTATTTCGCATGAGAAATGAAAAAAACAGAGTCATCAGTAAGCGTGGTAACAAAATCATGAACATGTCAGTTCTGGTTATCCATACTGAATTGTGATCACCGAGTGAAATGCGCGGATGTCACGTATTGAATGTATTCTACCCATACAGCCTCTGAAACGTATGACAATCTAAAGTCCTTTCAAGTTGCCACGTCATTCTAACATAAAAGCTCTCTTTCTTTCGTATATTTTTTGGCTTTTTTTTAGTCTCATACTAAAAATTACGCAACCTATATGGTGCAAATTAATTATCTATTAGTAAATGAAAAGGAAGATTTTAATATTTGGAATAAAAAAAATTATCTTGAATTCAATCTTACCTAATTGCTGCAAGATTCTCCCAAATCCTCCTCGCAACATTGTCATCAGCTCTCTCCCGTTCAAATTTTTCAATGAAATAAAAATTTATAAAATAAAAATTTCAATAATTTCAATAAACAATCCAAATTAACATAAAAAATATTTAAGTTAATATTAATCTTGCACCTTGAAAACCATGCATTGACCTGTAGTTTTCATTCAGAATATTTGAAAATATGGCTCCATTAAAACAATGAAATTTCCATCAACGATTTAAAAGCCGATGTTATTGTTCTAGCAGCCTCGATATTTGTAAACTTGAAATTGCATTCATTAAATAATATTATTTTTTTTCAAAAATTACTAAACATGACATTGTAAAGCAAAACAAACTTACATTGAAATGTCGTCCTTCCATTGGACCTTGTACTTGCACGTAAATGGATCCCGCTATGAAGAGACCCCCCTCGATGATGTGGTATGCAATAGACTTTCCCCTAGGCATCTACACAAATTACATATAAAAAAATTCTTATTTAAAAAAAAATCAGTCGCATCTCTCCTAAACAGGAGACCATCCAAAAATTTTAACCTACAAATACACAACATAAATGTCACAAACCAGTTGATTTTATTCAATTTATTCTAACAATTTAGCATAATTCAATTTCATAGAAAATTTTCATTTTCAACATGATAATATTTTTAATCATAAATTTACAATAAATTATTATAAGTTTACAAAAATTCAAAATAATAATTAAAATTAATCCTACACACTCAATTGAAATTGAACAACAAAATTAAAAAAAAAAAACTAAAATTCAACAAAATAATGCAAAAATTATTACAATAACAACTAAAATTCAACACAATTATTTCTAAGTGGTAATATTTTTAATCCTGAATTTACAAAAATTTATTCTAAATGGAATAAAACAAAATAATAATTAAAAATATTCTCACACATTTAATTGAAATTGAACAATAACTTTGAAAAAAAATAACTAAAATTCAACAAAACAATTCAAAAATTATTTCAATAAAAAATAAAATTCATATCATTTATTAATTGATAAAATTATTAAGAACACAAAATTGAACAAACATAATGACAAAAAAAACATAAATAATTCAAAAAAACACAAAAAAAGAAGAAAAATAGATGAAAAATTCTTACCTTAATGGCGTGCTTGATATTGGCTTTTAATTAAAAAAAACTACAAAAATGAAAAACAAAAAAAAATGAAAAGACATGTTAATAAACCCAAAAAAATTAAGAAAAATAAGAAGAAAATGAAGAAAGACAACATACCTTAGGATGAGAAGAGAAGAGAATGTTTGATCTCGAGTTTGAAGGAGAGAGAGAGAAGAGAAGAGAAAGAGAGAGAAACGGGTTGGTGAGAGAAAAAGAGAGAAGAAGAAGAAGTCTTGGTCAGTCATGGTTGAGGTCTTTTATTTTGGTTTTTACTGATAGGATTACCGATAGAATATTAAATATTAATATTTTTAATATCTTTTTTGTGATTCCATTTGTAAAGTCCAATTGGTATCTAGGCCCTTTTACCAAAAAAATCACAGAGGAAAAATTAAATATTAATATTTGTAATATTTTCATTGGTGATTCCGTTTGTAAAGTCAAATGTAAATTTTCAATTTGCGTGAAAATTTTCAGAAAGCCCCTCCAAATATTAACGGTGGCTTTTCATTCTATCGGTGATTCCATTGCTAAAAAAAGTGAATAGTCAAAAGATCATTAATTATCACCGCATTAAGAAGTGAATAGTTCTCATGGTCTCTGGAATTTACTGACGGAAATATTTTGTCGGTATACTCGTGTGTAATTAACACTGTGAACAGTATCAGGGTGAAGGGGAACAGTTCTCATGGTCTCTAGAATATACATATTTCGTCAATATACCCTTATGTAATGAATTCCATGAACAGTGTCAAGGTGAAGGGGAACAATTCTCATAGTCTCTAGAATATACTAACGGACATATTCCGTTGGTATACTTGTATGTAATGAACACCGTGAACAATACCCGTATTGGAATTTAACTGGCATGACCCTGATTCATTCTCATAGCATCCATAACTATATTCATATAAGAATTATTATTGTCATCTACAACTTCATGCACGTTGCTAGAATTAGAAGTTGACCCAACCATCTATTCTACCATGTATTGTTACAACATTTGGATCAATAAATCTTTTTTATTTTTACACCTTCTGCATGAACTTCTAATACTGTCTCCACTAATATTTCTCGGATTAGATAGTGCGTAATTAATAAAACCTTGAACCTTATTATAATAATCCATTATCCGCAACCCTTAGGTTTAATCTCAATACATCTATGAATGATCATTCATTACTTATATCAAACCTATATAAAATAATGATGACAACATGTATTAATTAACTATGTTAACTAAATAATTTGTAAAAATATTGATTTAACTCAAACTTATTCAATCTATTTTAATAGTACTCTTAATTCATTATCAATTATCTATATAAATTCAAATTTTTACACATGTACCAAAAATTGCAACTCAGCAATAAAATTGACAAAATATAAAATGACAATAAAATTGACAAAATATAAAACGAACTCGTTAAATAAGTCATTATTTATTTCTTCATAAAATATCCGAGTCAGAATTTCGACATAAGTTTCATCAATTTACAAACAAATATAATTTTACAAAATCTAAAACAAACTGTAACATGTACAAATCCCTAAAAAGTAATGAGCAACACCTAAATCTTGAAGCTTGAACTCTGACCTCAATAAAGTGATCAGTCATTTAAGCAAGATGAAATTACTCCCAATAAGTAAAATATCATCAACATAAACAAGAAAATAAAAGATATCACCACCTAAAAACATGATGAAAAATGATGTATCAATCTTGAAAGTATAAAAATCATTGGAAGGGAGATAATCACTCAACCTAGTTGTACCAAGCCTGAGGGGCTTGCTTTAACCATACAGAGACTTATAAAGCCGACATATATGAGAAGAAAAGTAGGATGAACTAAATTTGGAGGTTGTTCTATATATACCTTTTTCTTGAAGTGTTCCATTTAAAAAAGCATTATGAACATCTAGTTGATTGATATACCAACCTCTAGATACTACAATAGTAAGAAGCAACCAAATGGTAGAGGGTTTAACCACGAAACTGAAAGTTTTGAATAATCAATACCCTTATATTAAGAGAATCCTTTAGCAACTAAGTGAGCTTTGTATCCCTCAACGTTATCATTATCAAGGTGCTTAATTTTATACACCCATCAACTGCCAACCATATTTATAGAAAGGTGAAGTGGAACTAATAACAATGTACCATTACAATGTAATGCATGGATTTCAACTTACATCGCTTTATGCCATGAAACATCGATTTTCTTCCTAAAAAGTAAAAGGTTCGTGAGCAGGAGTGGATGTTACCCATCATGAAGATCATACTGAGGAATCTAAAGATCGGCTCAAACACACATAAAGTGGATTGTTCTATCGGTTAGGAACCCATCAATACCTTTAAGCCATATTTAGACCACACAATGCAGTTTACCTCAGGTAATGTGCGCTAGGGGTGCTAATACCTTCTCTAGTTACAACCAGTCACTTACCCTAGAATTTCATATTAGACCAGTCCACTCAGGCCTCCTAGTGGCCCTAAACAAAATAACTAGATGGTGACTCCTTGATCCCGACATCGCAACATCACGCGCTCAAGTGCGACAGAATGACGACTCCACTAGGGACTTTTTTTAACAGTTTTGGAATAGGTTTTGTGTGTTTTATATGATTTGATGTGTTTAAATTTTCACATCTGGCTTCTTCTTTTTTTACTTATATATGCTTTATCTTGCTCATGCATGTGTGTTAGATATTGATGAATGTTTTCATGTATCACTAGTTTATGTATGATATATCGCTCCAGAATGCACACACATGGAAACTTCAGGTTAGGTGGGGGAGTAGCGGTTTACCCTATGACTTTTAGTCAGGGTTTAAGTTCATAAAACCATTCGACTCTTTTTTGAGTGCTTGGACTAGTAGTGATTGATATAGGTACCATTCATGAAAGTAATCATTTACACAACAAGAAACCCTTTTAAGACTAGATAACACCTACCTTAATGTCTCAAGTAAAAGGACATAGAACTTGCCTATAGAATGTATGTTCCATAAATAAATATTGTTGCATTAAGACATGCTTAACACTAAAAAAACATCTTGAATTGTAGGACTTAGGATTGATACCATGGCCACCATTAAAAGGATGAACTTCGTTGAATACGGGTTGGATTTTGAATCCCTATAGCTATTAGAAGGGGATTGCTTGAGACTAAATGATAGCAAATTGCCACCTGTCACGGGAGGGGGGCGCGATGTCATCTGGCGACGGCGGAGGCTCCCTGTCGTGCCTCCTGGGTGAGGGGTGTTGTATGTTGGGAAGGTTTTTTGGATTTAATCATAAAATTATGATTAATGTTTAGGAGTCGCCACCTAGTATTATGGTCACTAGGAACCTATGGTCTGCGAGAGTCTGGGTAAGGGACTGGTTATGCAAGAGGAAGACGCATCACCCCCAGTGCACCCTATCTAAGGTAAGCTGCATTGTTGTTTGATTGTTTTTTCTAAGTCGGGTTTCTATTCGTTGGTCTTTTCTAAGGCTCAAGGCAGATTTCTCTTCATGAGAGAGTCTCTACCTTATCGGGTTAAATCCTAACCGTTTTAAAGTCTGAATTTTAGCATCGCATTTTTACACCTTGTATCTTTAATACTTAAGGATGTACTTTATCATGTAATTTTACACCTCACAAATATTAAAGTCTACATCTGAATCCTAAAAAAAGATTGGAAAAGGTTTTTGACATGTTGGTCAAATCCTAATGGATAATCATAAACTGATTACGATATCCATTTTTTATTTTTTAAACATGAAACAGATGCAATTTTTGTTTTTACGAAGATATGCTTGAAAGAATTTTAGGAATTGGTCATATGCAATAAAATATTTTTTTTTTAAAATGTTTTCAATTTTTTTTTTTTGAAATATTTCAGAGAAAACCAGGTATTTTAATACCGGAGTTGTATTTTACAATGTAAATATACAACCCAATATAATGAAAAATTGGTAGAAAAATATTTGAGAAAACTGCAATTTTTTTGAAATAATTTTTTTGAAAATTATAATTCATGTCTACTGTTCACTCTGTGAATAGAGACGGCGAAGATGAAGAAGGGGAAGGGGAAGGGGAGAGAGGGCGGACAACCTGGCGCGGCGGTGGCCCGGTCGAGGATGACGGTGTGCTGCCAGTGGTTGCAGCGGTGGAGCTGGTGGCGGGTGGCAGAGCAAGATGAAAGAAGGAGAAGAAAATCTGCAGGGGGAGAGGAACCGGCGATCGCGGTGGCTATTCTTCCACTGGTGTGGATTTGGGTTCGCAGGGAGGCTACACCGCCATCTGTTGGTGGAGGAGAAAGGTGTCTGTGGGGTCTTCAGGGGCTGAAGACACAGTGGAGAGAGAGGAAGAAGGAACGTCTTGCAGAGGAGAGAAAGACGTTCACGGTGGCTTATTACAGACGCAGTGGTGGCTGGCCGGTGGTCTTGGCAAAGCTTGCTGGTGCTGGTTGCTCAAGGCAGAGCTGGAGGAAGAAATGGTGACGGTGCTAGTTTCCTGTGGCGGAGGAAGAAAGAAGAAGAAAATCTGCAGCGGGGAGAGGGAGGAAGGCTGGTTTTTTGGCTTACTTTGGACAAGATTTTCTCCTCCCTCAGGCCATCAACTCAGCCTCTATTTATAGGCAGTGGAAGAGGGTAATCTCTTCTGCACCGGGGTAAAATTTCAGCCCTTGATTTAGATGGGAAGGATCCCAACCGTTGGCTCAAAGTAGACATGGTACACTGTCAAATTGTCAAATCTACAGTTGCAGGCTGCCTGAGTTGGCCTCTTTGGGGTGGTGCCACGTCCGTTTATTTGTCAGTGAGCCAGTGAAGACTATACCCAAACGTAGAGGGATGTCTGGTGATCAGTTTCATGCAAGTTTTGGCAAATTTGGTGGACGTTAGGTTCATTAAATGCACCTGCAAAGAAGGTGACTGAACCATTTTTTCAGAAAAATAAAGAAGAAGATGAACAGTACCAAAGCTCTGGTTTTGGTCCAAGTTCATTTCAGTCCTTTCTCTTTCAATTTCTTTCAATTAAACTTCTAATTGACACTAAACTTTTGCAATTAAGCCCCTGATGAACTTCAATTGGAGCCTCGAAGTTACGCGCCTATTGCGATATAGTCCTTGGTCTCGGATTTCTTCAATTTAGCCCCTAATTGACCCAAAAACTTCAATTTTCTTATAATTTTGCCCCTGATTTCAATATATTAACATGGTAAAAATTAAATTTGGTCTCTTAAAATTCTAATCTCCTCAATTAAGCCCAAATTAGGCTCCCAAACTTAATTTTTCACCAATTAAGCCCCAAATAAAATTAATTTGACCCATTTAAAGTATAATTAAGTCCTTGCACTTAATTAAATCTTTCAATTGGACCCAAATTAATTCTTAAACATAATTAAAATTTAATTTGGCCCATGATTAAATCAAATTGGCCTATTAAAAATTTAATTATGTCATTAGACTTAATTTTTATGCAAATTCGTTCAATAATCATTTAATTGACCTTGAATTTGCATTTTTTTTCTCCATTCTTAGGCATAATGGGGTACAATTAGGCCTTGAATTTCCTCCAAAAATTGCAACATGATTTTTCGACCTACTTTCTCCACGTTGTCAGCCTTTATTTTATTTTTTATTTTTATTTTAAAAAAATGAATTTTGAGGAATAACCCAGAATTGGGTTATGACACCACCCTTCAGAAATGTGTGTTGCTTTGAAAACATCTTGAAGAAGCTCATCTCACCATGAAAAGCATCCCTGATGATGAGTTTTTAAAGAAACATTGGAGGATAGTGGAAATCACAAAGGTGTCCATGCAGAATTCATCAATTAAAGCCTTGATGTAAACATGCTTCATTTTTTGGAATGTAAACATGTGTCCTACTTTGAAAGAGTATGGTTTACTAATTGAATTCCCTTGAAATCTATACAAAGTCTACTTCTACCGAAGGCGCGACAAAGTTCTAACTAAATTGGCTGAATTGATCAAAGTTCCAGATCTCCATAAGATATTGAAAAAATTATTACTAGCGTAAAGTGGAAGATGATCGAAGAGGTATTCTAAAGAAGGAAGAATGACTCTAGATTTGTTGAAGAAAAGGGCAGAATACTTGCTTTAGGAATCTTTAGTTTGGTTTTATTTCCAAACCTTACTATAATAATCAATTGAGGCAACTACAGCTTTTATTGCATATAAAAACACTTAGATAAATCTCACTGCGATGATATAAGCAGAAACTATCTTGACGCTCAACCATTGTATAAGGGGTGGAAAGGAATCGATGAGATATTATAAAGAGTTGTTGTACATATGTTGATTAGCCATATAGAAACTAAGAAGTTGGTATTTAACAATTTCTGATGGTTTAGTCAAAAACCATTAGAGATAGTTAAAGAGGAGGAGCAGAAGGACCTAAGTGAGGAAAATTAGAAAGTAAAATTACAGGGAATTCCATAAGGAGAAGTGAAGTGGAAAGCCTTGTAAATGAGAGCAACGGATTGTTTAATGAGTTGTGGGCAAAGATAATGGGTTCCTCTTATAGGAGTAGCTGGATATGTTAGCTACGCCACCATTTTGGTTGTAAAGAAACTTGGAGGCGTACAACATGTGCCAAGGATGACCAATTTATCTCAATTCTATGGGTTATTCAAGGACCAATTTGATTTGGAAGTTGTGGAGAACATCAAGTAAGACTAAAAAGCTTTTGGTATTGATCAAGAAGGAGTCAGATGGTTTGAGAAATCCAGTTACTAGTGAAAAGTATTCAAAATGGAGAAATCCATCACTAATCATCATTCCCATGACTCTTGGATTTGAAGTCAAGACTTCACATGCTATTGAACCACTAAAATAAAGAGCATTAGCAATGAGGAAGAGTTGAGAAAACAATTGGAAAAGCTTTAAATAGAGGTGGGAACCAGTAAAGCCGTCAGGATATCCCTCGAGGAGCAATTTCTTGTTGAAGAGAAATTGAGAAAGTTTGTAGAGCAGTAGCTGAAGCACAAGCACAAGAAAATCATGTACTTAGAGAGGCAATTAAAAGAAGAAAAGGCAGCTAAAAACCAAGCTGAGAAAGAAGAGAATTAGGAACAAATTGGATGCAAACCAATACTAAGCTAAAGGCTTTGAAATCCAATTTCAATGATTGCCAATAAAGGATTGATATGTCTTCAAGGACCTAAGCTGAGTTAGAAAGCCATATTGCGCAATATAAAAAGGTTATACAAAAGCATATAATGCTAGAAAGTGAGCTAGCTAAAGCAAAAGCCAAAAGAAAAGTTGTTGGGTCTTCAAAATTGATTTGAATAATAAGAAAAACGAGATGAATATGATAGATAAGAAGCTCGACAAAGAAAAAGCCAACGCAAAATATTTGGAAGAAAAGAATGAGGTGCTCAAGTGCCACAACCAAATGATTAATACCAACAATAATCAACTGAATAGGAATAACATGTTACTCTTGGAGAACATGAGAAACATGGATGAGCAGATTGATCGAGCCTCAATCTATGCCCGAAGAATCTGCCACAATGCTCGGTAAGTAAGAAGGGATGCCCATCAATATCAAACAAAGCATGGTTAAGACTAATGTTTTTTTTAGGGACATAGAGAACAAAAGTTTTCTCTTTCTCTTTGTAAACAATGATGATGAGTAGACTAGCTTTCAAATATAAAAGTTTTCATCAAGTATTGATGAAAGGGCTTAGACTCAACCTTTTGAGCAATATCTCTTTGTGATTAGTATACTTTTATTAAGCATTGGCTCAGATTAAATTTTATCAACAACCATGAAAGGATCGGAACCGTACCTGTTTATACAGGAATGGTGGTCATATATCAGCCCGGGGTATAACTAATCCATATCCAACATACATCATCGTGTATAATCATATATCCATATACATTTATGAATTATGGAATATGCATGATAGATATTCAAAATATAGGTCCATTGCCAGAGTCTACAATACTAGGTTTCGCAAAAGGATGGAAAATAAAGAGAGGGTTCACTATGAGGCCCACTACCAAAAAGAGTGAGAAGACGTTAAAAATAATATGGCTAAGATGGCTGGCTTACTCGAACAACTCTTGTGAGCGCAATCTAGAAAAGGGACATCTAGTCAATAGTCAACCATGTTACCGTCGCTAACAGCTCTGGTTATCCTCGATTCATAAGACTTGGGGGAAAATATAACTAACAATAGAGGGATCCTACAAGGTTGAATCCGCCAATCATCACGAACAAGATAAGTGGGATGTTTGAGAGGAAGATTAAGGTATGTTGAGGGATTTGACGTCTACGACCCAGTTAGAGCAGATGAGATATACTTGGTGCCAGATATAGTGGTGCCCAAGAAGTTTAAGGTGCCAGAATTTGTCAAGTATACAGGACTGGAATGCCTTAATAAGCACTTGAGGTCATATTGTGACAAAATGACAGAAGTCATACGCGATGAGAAGTTTCTCATCCATTTCTTCCAAGACAGCTTGATCGGTTCTGCGTTCAGTTGGTACATGACCTTGGATAACATAAGGATCAAGAAATGGAGTGATCTTGCTGATGCTTTCTTGAAACAATACAAGTTAAATATTGACATCGCTTCGAACCGGACAAGCTTGATGGTGATGGAGAAGGGCAACAAGGAAACTGTAAGGAAGTACACTTATAGGTTAAAAACAAAGCAATGCATGTACAACCACCTTTGTTGGAGAAAGAGATGGTGACTCTATTCGTCAATACTTTTAAGTCCCTATATTATAAGCATCTGATAGGTAGCTTCGCCTAATATTTTTATGATACTATTGTTATTGCTGAGAGAATAGAACAATAAATAAGGGCTAGTATAATATCAGAACCTACCAAGAAGAAAGGGTTTATTGGGAGGAAAAAGGATGTTAAAGTGAGAAATGTGGAAGAGGGGTATAAAGCTAAAAGGAATTACCAAACCCAAAGCTATCAGACCACGTCTTCTCAAGTATCCAGTATTAAATTTTTTAAGCCTCTTTCAGTAAGCCATTCCACTAACCAACTAGAAAACCAAAACAAAAAAAAAATCTAAGGAGAGCTTACCAAAGAAACCAAAAACAATATTGATGATTGCCCAACATTTAAGATGAAGCTCTTACAGTTATTCAAAGTAGGATGGATAACCTTTAAAGATACCCTAAACATTAATTTCAACCCCCTATCTAATCATGCTTCTAGTAGTGGGGGAGTAAATGTTGTGAAGTTTGGAAGAAAGATAGAGAAGGTTTTAAAGGTAACCATGGATAGGTTGTATAACATGTTAGTGCAAGCCAAGTATTTACCAATAAAAAATGAATTAGGTTCAAGAAAGAGTGACAGTTTTTATAGGTTCTGTGAAGTAATAGGACATAACATCGATGAATGTGAAGATTTCCACCAGAAGGTGATAAAATGATGACTTGTGGTCTGTTACAAATAGAGAAGGAAGAAAAGGATGATCTCATAAGCATGACAAGTTTCCAAAGGAAGAAAATAATGATATTGTAGGCGTTATAAGTTTCCAAGGGAAGAAAGCAGAGATGTGTAGGCTTTAACATACCAAGAGTGGTCCACCGAAGCTCATCTTGACAACGAAAAGCCAAGGGCAAATAGTTTACAGAAATTCTCATAATTATAGAAATTATCCCAATGTTGAGGGTCCTACTCCTGTGTTTCAAATCGAGATTGATGGATTAACTCGAAGTGCCAAGTGTTTTACGCCTGAAGAACTAGAAAGGCAATGAAAAGCCAAGGGCAAAGAGGTTATAGATGTCATCAAAGATATGGAAATAAACGAACCCATGAGTGAGGATGAAGCTAAAGAATTCTTAAAGCTGATGAAGAACAGTGAGTATAGTATGGTAAAGCAGCTAAAGAAAACTCCTGCTAGGATATCCTTAATGTCTTTTATCCTGAGTTTTGAGCCCCACCACAATACGCTGTAAAAAGTGTTGAATGAGGCATATGTGCCCCAGGACATGACCCAAAAGACTATGAAGCATCTGGTCAGAAGAATTCATGCAACAAATTGATTATACTTCACTGAAGACAAGATCAATGCTAGAGGAACAGGTCATAATAAACCTCTATACATCAATGTGAGGTGCAAGGCTTGCATCATTGGAAAAGTATTGGTGGACAATGATTCAACTTTAAATATACTCCCAAAGCATGTGCTGGATAAAATGCTAGTTGATTTAACATGTATGCTGCCAAGCACCATGATAGCTAGTACTTATGATAGTTCCCCGAGGCAGGTGGTAGGGACCATTAAAATAAAGTTGTGCATTGGCATGCAAGTGTTTTTAGTAACCTTGTAAGTGATAGATTGTTGCGATATCACGGTCACATAAATTAATTACCCTAACTTAAATAAACAAGATAGTATAGAATAAGTAAGGAGTCGATCCCACGAGGAAGGTTTAGTTTAGATTTTTATGCTATACGATATGCAATAGGAGGATTTTGAGATTATCTAGGCTATAGCATAATAAAACAATCAAGCTAAATTAAATATATTAGAAAACTATTAAGAGAACAAACATTGGTTTCAAATAGACGTCCACCTACGGAAATCAGAACTGATCATTGAAACGAAACGTCAATTTATAATCTGAATCTTTATCTTTTCTTAATATTGGTTAGTTAACAGATCCGCTGTATAACTAACCCTAACCAACAAACAATCACAGTATCCGCACTAGTAATTTAATTCAATGGCATCCTTAAGAACTAGATAAATTGATTAATCTAGACAATATAATTGTCTGCAGGTCATGTTTGATTTGTTCAAATGTTCTCCCTAGGATTAATTACGTAGATCTGCCATAATTATTAAACTCAGTTGCTTCACAAGTTTATATACCACAACTCCAGTTTTGATATCAAACTTAGTAATAGATTGTTCAAAATAACAACTTAGAGTCCGTTCTGGTAATTAAAATAAACAATCATATGACATAAGCATAGAAAAACAAATATATTCGTCATATAAACTGAAAAGAAAAGGTTAAATAAATCTCACAGTTCTTGAAATCTGAAAGTCCGTGTGTCCTTACAACCAAGAAAAGAGTTTAGTCTTGCATGTCTATTAAACAACTAATCGAAAAGAAAGAAGAATGCATGATTTCTGGTTTGTGAAGGAAATGGTGTGTTTTTCTTCTCTTTTCTGGCCGCAACTCTTTCCTTTCTCTCTTTCTTTTTTATCCTAGGAAACCCTTATCTCTTTTCTACAAAATAGTCCTTTTCTAAGTAGACAATTTACATTTAAGTATTTCACCAACTATTTTCCTAAAAAAAAGAGAAATAGCCTTACATAAAATCTTCAAGCTTTGACTTGTGACTTAAAGGAGCTAAATTGTCGAAATAAAAACTTGAATGTCAATTTGGATGCTTTGGGAAGTAATTTGGACTTGTTTCTTCACAAAACCTGTCTGCTGGCAGAATTCATGTGTCATCTTAAAAACATCATATCTCTCTCATATAAGCTTTGTTTCTACTAAACTTTGGTAGGCTGATAGGTCTTTGAGTCAGGAATCCAACAAAATTAAGTTTGCATCAAATGAACTTCTCTAGCTCAAGATATTCAAGTCGGAATGGCCAAAGGTCAACATTGACAGAATGCAAGATTTGTCTTCGAAAGCTGCGATTTCCTTGCTTTTTCTTTTTTTTATTTTTCTTTCCATATATGTTTAGAAAGGTATGGATGTTAGCTTTCTAATTCCATTAGAATCACTTCATTTCGACTTCTAGAGCTCAAGCTCTGCACAAAACATCGATCGAAGATCAAATCTGTCAATTATCTCCAATTTACTTCTTTTTTAATCTTACATTCAAAAGTGTCTTCAAAACATAAAATAAAGAATATCAAGGCATTTTATATATAAAACATAGAAAAAATACTAGATAAATATGGGTAAAACTATCAAATAATATGGTTGCATCATGGACATCCACCCGTTATATAACATGTTATTAGGAAGGCCTTGGATATATGCCATTGACATCGTGACATCATCCTTACATTAGTGTTTGAAGTACATTGTGAATGGAACATTGGTGAGAATTAAGACCAAAGAAACCTTGTCAATGATACAGAATATAAAAGTTCCATGCATAAAAGCCGAAGGGAGTAAAGATGGAAATCTTCATGCTTTTGAAATTGTTAATACAAAATGGGTGCCAGAAAACACGGTATTGAGAAAATTAGTACTTTTTGAAGCCAGAAGAATGGCAGCCAAATATTTCTTAAAGATTACCTTCTTTTCCAATATGATCCTATCTCTGGGAATCTTGAAAGAATAAGTCTGATAAGGTTAAAGACTGCAAATCAAATATTCAGGCTCAAGTTTAAGCTTAAAAAGAAAGACTATAAAAGAGCTACTCATATCAAACAAGAAAAAAAGTTGGCCAAACTTGAAAGGAAGGGAATCGAAAGAAAAGGAGATTGACATCCCCCCAATTCATGTATCATTCCCAAAAGCTACTTATATAATGCACTCTGAAACACAAGGCTTGTTGATATGGACATCAACACATTAAAACACAATGACAATAAGGTCAAGAGCTGTAATGAGAAAGGAAATGTTGTGAAAGGAGAAAAGTTGTTGCTGCAACTAACTGTCCACGTTGTAGAAGAAACGTTTGCAAAGACCTTCGCACGAAAACTGGCAAATGGTGAAAGGTTCCAAAATTAGGTGACCTAAGAGGCTCATATAGTCTTTAAAAATTAAATGACAATGTTGTTCTAATGTGCTTTTTGTGTTTTTCTGTGTTTGTCTTTGCTTTCATACTAAGATTGGCAATCTTGGCTCAAGATGTCAACATATAGTTTTTCATTGTAGTTTAGCCTTTCTTTTATCAATAAGATTATGCATTTTTGTATTTTTTTTTTTTTATCTTTATCATTGCAAAATACACACTTATACTAAAACACCTTTCACTTTCAGGGAATCTGAAAGCGAATCATCCATAAAATCATAAGCACATTACATTGAAAATGAATGGCCAAATTTTGATGAGTACACAATTTCAATGGAAGAAAATGAATGGAAAGATAATGATGTAAAATAATTCGCTAAGCTAATAGAACAATCAAAGCGAGCTTGGAAACCAGCAAAAAAAAAAGTTAGAGATAATTAATGTTGGTACGAGGCAGGATGAAAAAGAATTGAAATAGAGACTTAAATCACTGCTAGTGAAAAAGAAAACTTGTTCTTACTGCTATACGAGTATATCGATGTGTTTGCTTAGTCCTACGAAGATATGCTCGGTTTAGATACTAACATTATAGTACATAAGGTTCCATTAAATGAAGAAAGTATATTTGTGAAACAGAAACTACGAAGAACTCGTCTAGATATGGTGCTCAATGTGAAAGCCAAGATAGAAAAGCAATGAGATGCTGGTTTTTTGGAGGTGGTTAGGCACCCACAATGGGTATCTAATATAGTAGTAGTTCCTAAAAAAATAGACAAAATCAGAGTATATGTAGACTATAGGTGTTTAAATAAAGCAAGCTCGAAAGACAACTTTCATTTGCCACACATCGATGTCCCAATTGATAATGTAGTGCGTAGCTTAACATACTTATTCATGGATAGTTTCTCTAGGTATAACCAGATCAAAATGGCCAACAAAGATAAAGAAAAGACAATCTTTGTTACTCTGCGAGGAACTTTTTGCTTTAAAGTGATGTCATTCAAACTGAAAAACATTGGGACCGCTTATCAAAGAGCAATAGTAACTCTATTCCATGACATGATGCATAAAGAAATTGGCATTGTTCAAAACACTCTTCGATTTTAGTTTTTTCTTTATTTTTAAAAGAATACTCATTTTATTTTCAAATATAGCAAATATCAAAAAGAAAATACTTCATGCATTTTTTTATATTTAGAAAAAATATCAAAAATTTAGAAAATATGCTGTTGAGAACATGTTCAAATTTGACGGCTTCTAAGATTAATATTTTAAAGAATTAATATTGTAAGATCAGGATTTTATAAATATTCATAATTTAATGCACTTAAATTATGGTTAAAGATATATAATATTTCTTTTATTTTTTAGATTTCAATATTAATAACAACACTTAGAGAAATTTAATGCACCAAACTGATATGAGAAATATACTTTTAAAATCATTTAAAAAAAAATTTAATTATCATTGACTTGCAAGCTGATCTCCTCACCATAAAATAAAATGAAAACATTCATATTTTTTAAAAAAACTTCAATTTTATTTCACTAAACCTCTTTAACTAATCCAGCTATCCCTTTGAATTTGACAATTTAATGTTAGAATTCAAATTTTTGGTGGACTAAGAGTTTCCCTAATGAAATTAAAATTCGTTGAGACATGGTAATGATGAAGATTTGATGACTAATGGTTTAAAAAATAAAACATGCATTATTTAAAAAATATTAATTGCACTCATCAAATAATAAAGAAAATAAAGAGCAATTTGATTCATTTAGGATCAACATCTCTCTAAATTTGTGTTGATCATTTGGGATTGTTGTTTTTGGAATTAGTTTGATCCGACCTAGAAAGCTTCATCATATTCAATGAATGATTGTGCGGATACTTTTTTTTTTTTTGGTCAATTTTACATTGAGTCAATTCTTGCCATTTTCATGGTAGCTAGAGGGACTGTATCCTTGCATCAAACCTTGATATAGTGGATTAATTTGATCTTTTACATCGATTCAATGAGAAATCAAATAGTACAAAATTGTTAATTAACACTTTAAACTAAAAAAATAGAGGTTTTAGAATAATGTTATTTACTATTCATCAAAATACATTAGACGGCTACCTGCCAATTATAAACAGGATCAAATTGGTGTTTTATTTTTTAATCACCTTTCATAACTTTATATTTATTTATTAGTTAATATATTCTTTAAATTAATTGTAGTGAAAGTATATATCATTTTCCTCAATTAATAAATTTATGATATTAAAAAAATACATCCATAATATCGATTGATTTTTTTATGATAAAGATTAACTTAAAATTTATCTAGCTAGGTATATCAACCAACTGGACACGGAGAAAAATGTGTTAAGAAAATACATGGTTTGGTGATCCTTATCTTCACCTAGCAAAGATGTATTAGGAAAAGGTGTTAAAAAGATACATGGTTATAATGCTAGTTACAATGATTGTTTGGGTGTGATTTAAGAGAGGATTGATGAGGGCGCCAGAGGCAAGAGCACAATGATGGTAGGTTGATGGAGACGAGGGTGTTGGATATTATAAAATAATATAAATTATATTTTAGGTTTCATCTAACCATTTAAGCTATTAGGTTGAATTGGTTATTTGATATGGTATCAGAATCTTGATGACTAAGCGGTCACGAGTTCGAATCTTATCATCCTCGTTTATTTAATAAAAATTAATCACAAGGTAATGTACGTCTGTGTAAGTTTCAAGTTCAAAAGGCTTTCACTTGAGGTGGTGTGGTAGAAAATAATATAAATCATATCTTAGGGTCTCACCTAACAGCTTAAGCTATTAGGTTGAATTGGTTCTTTGACAGTGGAGGCATTGGGGTGAGAAAAAAATTATTTAAATTTAATTTTTTTATGTGTTTAGATTATTTTGATGTACTGATATCAAAAATAATTTCTAAAAATAAAAAATATATATTATTTTAATAAATTTATAAACAAAAAGTACTTTGAAAAGCAATTGTTATCACACTTTCAAATACCCTTCTAAGAGAGAATGTTGCTACAAAGAGGTGTTGTTGAATGAATTGATCATACTTGTAAATATTTATTTCCCTTTCTCAAAGCTTAGAATTTAGAACTTGGAATTTGCCAGGAAGAGTGTGTGTTGTGTGTTGTGTGTGTGTAGACACACACTGCAATTATTTCTTAATTAGAGTTCAAATAAATGGTCTCACAAGGAAGAACCTTTTTGTCTCAGATAATACAAGCAATATATACTGATGCAGGTGTTACTATAGTAAGTTTTCTTGTTTAGCCATAAGAGCTCAAATTTCAAGTCAGGTAATTCAAAAAAAAAAAAAATCAAGTCTCAAGGTTTCAATGCGAATAACCTATGTTTGATCATGTCCTAGAAATGAACATGATCTGTTTACTTGGACGCTCTTGATCATAAAAAGAAGAGAGACGCAGCTTGGTGCTCTGTTAACTACATGCAAGGTTCATGTTGAAATTTAAGTTTTATTAATGTTTTCCATTTCCAGGTTAATAGTCTGAATATGCTGTTTTTTTTTTTTTTTTTTTCAAAATTTCAAGGGAGGTTTTTCGATAAAACTCGTACCAGAATTATGGTGTGTTGACTTCCTAACTAATTAAAGTAAAACATGAGACTACACAGAATCTTGAAGGATCCTCCACAATCACCCTTAACTAATGATACCAATACTTTGCATTTTGCCTACTCCCCTCCTCCCCTTTACCTTTTGCCCAAATCTCACATTCTCAACCCTAGCACTACTAGCACCTGCAACGCTAATTGGGGTCTGGGATTTTGTTGGGGACGTAGACAGGACGGGTGAGAGGCGGGGAGGGAGAGGAAGAGGGGGGCAGTGAGGAGGTGATTGTTTTGGTTTTGAGGAGGGAAGTGGAAGGGAAGGAAATGGAAGGAGGAAAAGAGAGTTTTGTGGTACTTGGAGAGACAAGAAATTTGTTGAGGGGGATTTGAGAGACGGAGAATTTTGGGGTGGTGGAAATGGAAGCGCCATGGGAGGAGGACTAAAGTAAAACCCCAAACTCAGAAATGCAAGAGAGGAGGAGGAGGAGGGTGTGGTTTTTAAAGGAGACCAACGCAGTCAAAGCGGTAAAAAGGATTTTATGTGGTCCACAGTTGAAATGAATATTTTACTCGTGTAGTTTAATTAAATTGTTCTGGTTTAATCTACTCTGTAGTTAATATTTCAAAAATAAATTGACATGCTTTCGCAACTTGCAAAGCTTAAGCAGCAAATTGGGTTGGGTTACAATGAGTGCCAGCAAGGATTTTATTATCTTTTATGTTAATTATAGTTATAATTTCATTACCAAGGAAGGGTTTTATTGATGTTCTTGAAATATAGCATGCACATAGCTTGTACATTGATAAAAACCAAAATGAACAAAAACATTGTTTTCGAAATGATAGCTAATAATGTGGAGATATTTTTTTTAATTTCAATCAATACATTTAGGATTTGGCTAATGAATGGCCCGTAAAACACTTATTAAAAATAATTTAATATTTTGAATCAATTAATCATTTTAATTATATATTTCAAGGTGTTTGAACATTTATATTATTTATTTTATTTTAATTTTAATTGTGTTATATTTTTATTTTAATTTTAATTATGTTATATTATTATTTGCTGTAGATGTCTTTGCTTGAGCTGACTCCATTATTCAAGGGCCCTTCTAACTTATCAAACCCCCCTTGATCACTCCATAATGCTCTTGAGGTTGGTTTCGGTATTGGGGGGGGGGTGGTGTGGGTGGTTGGTTGGTGAAAACAATTTAAGGAAAGAAAAACCTGAAGGGGCAAGATTTAAAGATGAAACGTGAATCTAAATATTATTGATGGATAAAATGTTAAAGATATTTAATAGAAATTGAAAAAATTAAAAATAACAGGACGCTTCAATATAAATCAAACCACAGTTTAAATTAAATAGAATTATAAAAAACAAATACTAGATTTGTAGTACTACATTGAAAAAAAATAAAAAAATCCCACCCCATCGATTTCACATGCTAAATTCAAATAGCAGACCCTCGATTGCTAGAATCTTAAGTTCTTCGAGAAGCAAGATCAAGTTTCAGGTCTAGTAATCCTTAACTGTCTCAAAAGATAATTTTCAAATTACGATAGCAGCATGCGAAGTTCAAGAAATGCCCGAAGTCAATTCTGGTTAGAAAATCCCAGTCAAAGATCTAGGCAAGATCCCAATCAAACAATGCATTTCCAATGATCAATACTCTTGTCAAAAACAATAAGGCTAAAACTTTTTCCATCTCACTTTCTGCTGATCATTGAGCCACAAGGTGGGGGTACGTACAATTCAAAAAGATGCAGGATATCAATGCAATCATGCTTTCCCCCAAAGGAAGAAAAAAAAAAACTCAATCATGCTGGGTGGTACCAAATATCCTTAATCCACTCGGCATCCGGGAAAAAGAAATGGTTATCTAAACACATTGACACCAACACATTCTTTCACTCAATATTTTTTTATTCACATTTAAATAATGAATCAAAGAAGCCAAATTGTTATCTCAATCATACAATCGAATTATCAAAATCATGAGGAAAAAAAACCAGGAAATAATAAATACCTGGTGGGGAGATCCAGAGGCAAGACTTGGGGATGTTTGGATCAATGGTTGAAGTTATTTTTTAAAATGTTTTTCGTTTGAAAAACACATAAAAATAATGCTTTTTATTATTCTTTTTAAATTTATTTTTGACATCAGCACGTTTCAAAAACACAAAAAAAAATTAATTTGAGGCAGAAACAAATTCAAAAGTTTTGAAAATCATGGTCCAACCACAGCACCAAACACCCCCACAAGAATCATGCATTGTTAAACCAAACATACCATTTCTTTCTACTTTGTCCTCTAGCTTCTCAACCATCAAATTATAAGATAGAGTAGGCATGGATAACCTCAATTACAGGTGCCCTACACATTGGACATTTCTCCCCGCTTCGGACCAACTCATGAGCACACTTCGAACATGTGCACATGTGCCCACACCTGTAACAAAAAGATAGCCAAAAGAAAGGGGGGGAATGCAAGATTAGATAAATATGCAACAAGTCCTATTCTTATCTGGCCCATCAATGTCAGAAACTTGTTCGGTTCCACTGAAATTTACCTGTACAGTAGAGAATCAATACTGCCATCACAACATATGCAGCAAATTCCTTTCCTCACATGATCCCATTTAGATCTATCCTCTGGAACACTATTCTCACACACCCCTGCAATAAAATAATGGTATTTTTATGGTCAACTCCAGAAGGAACAAATAAAATGATACGAGAGGAGAAAAAATCTAACTAAAGAAAAGGTTATAGTCGCGTGCGTAAAATTTCTGAGAAACATATCCAATAAAAAATTAACATAGAGAAGTGTTTCAATTCCAACTGGAAAACATTAAAAAATGGCCAAAAGGTTAAAACTTCCCTAAACTTCCTGTTTTTTGAGAATCAGTCTCTCAACTTCCATTTTGAGGTTTGACCTCCCTCAATTATGTTTCATTTGAAATCAGATCCTTCTGTTACATGCATATTACTAAAAATAACATTTTCCCCTCAGCATTGGTAGTAAACCAGTCCAAATAAGACTTTTTTGTTCAGAAAGTAATGGCATGCAGAAAACTATTTTCTTCCTAAAGCTGACTTAAGAGAAATGATATGGGTGGCCCTCGCTAGAAGAAAAAATATCTATACAGGCTGGACCGCAAACTGAAGCTATTTCCCTAAGAATTGCCTTGCACGTATCATGATTGGCCAACCGAGAAAAAGAGCAGAAACAGAATCGTTCTGAAAATGGAACACACCTGGTGAATCAGAAGAGCGATTCAGGGCAGCTGAAACTTCTTGCTGTATTGACCGTTGCAGCTTGAGTTGCATGTCCATGCAGGCTTCCAGCATCCCCTGCATGTTATTCATTCTTTGTTGGAGCCTAGCCATGTCAATCCTTAGATCATTTATGATGTCCCATTCCTGTATCAAATCAAATCAATGTTTCAGTTGAAACTGAAATTGTTCAGTATATTTTTTATATTAATTTGAACACATCATGACCAACCCTATTAGTTAGTAGAAGTTATCAAAAGGTATTTACCTGCCCCTAATAAGCTATATAAAAATATTCACCAAGAGAAGCAAACATTCAAATGTAGTTTTTAGTGCAATGATGTAAACAAGAATCCAGTTCCAAGAATCACTTAGGATGAGTGAACGCACAATTCCGAAGCGCAGATGCATGTCATGCTGTGGCCAAGTATAATGGTGTGACTCCTGATCCCAGAGCTGCTCTACAGGGGGTATAGTTGGGGAAGGTAGAGCGAGTGAAGGACTATGAACAGCATTCCCCTGACTCTCATTCTGATCCACAGTCTGCTGCTCCAGATCTTGTTCTGCTGATGCGGGGATAGCTGATGTTTCTTGCAGTTCCCATTCTAGGGGAGTATGGCTTTGCCTTTCAACATATGAGCGTATCAATTGGTCAAGACTCTCACGGAAACCACTGCGAAGAAGTGTAGAGACGCTTCTCCTACCACAAGAATAAAAAACTTCCATAAATAATTTGATGACCTAAAACGGCAAAAAGAATGGAATGGGCCCTTCAGTCTTGAGCTTCATACCTGCTCAGAAGTTCCCTGAGTTCCATACTGTATACATTGTCATCATCAGAAAAATAAAATGGATCCATCCTACCAACTGGTATAGCTTCCTGGTCAGAAGGCTCTGTTAGCCAACTTTGCACAGCCTCTTGAAAAACACCATCCTCAAGCCAAACTTCAGAGGCCCCTTCGCTATCTTCATTTTCCAACCATTCATTAGCAGCAGTTTCATGTTGACGTCCATCAATGTTATCTTGAACCCCATCTGCCCATTCTCCAGATGCTCGACTAGCTCCAAACAAGTGCTGCCCTTCACTTTCCAGGAGTTGGTTCTGCCACTGTTCTAATGGTTCAGCAGATTCATGCCAATTTAAATCTTCATGTACAGTGGCTTCCAAATCACTTAAATGATTGGATAACAAGGAGACAGCACTTCCCCCTCTATCTACCTCGGATTGCTGAGAAAATACTTCCCTTGTTGATAGCTGCTGCTTGTTCTCCTCAACTTCATTTCCCATAGTTTCTTGGGATGATCCGCCAATAGTACCTTCCCGCTGGTTTCCATTAGCCTCTTCTCTAGTACCATCCCTCCTTTCAACAAATGCAATGTTGGCTAACTGTTGCCTGTCTCTCACATTAGAGTCTGAAACTTGTCTTGTCCCCTCTTCTAAATGAGCAGTAATTTCTTGCCAACTTGCATCATCAACATTGTTATCTTCTATATCAGTTCTACTATCCATTAACCCAAGGCTACCATTTTTCTCAGAATTTGACTCAGTTTGTTCATAAAATTCATTTATGACCTGTTGTGAGTTTTTTGCTTTGATTTGTTCACTTCTATTACCATTAACGTCAATGTTAGATGAGGTATCGTTGACATTGCTGCTTAGTTGTCTGCAAACAGAATGGTCCAATCTTGAGAAAAATCCTTCCCTGCATAAAACCAACAGTTCACACAGCATTGTTAACAAAAAGCACTAATTTACTAGTTTAAAATCTCTCCAGAATTGTGCAGTAGAAATTAAAAAAAAAACGATAACATGGTGACACAAAACACAATCAGCACATAGAATTGACAAGGCCAAACATAATATGGAGAAAACCCTAAATAATAAAGCATGAAAGAGCACAGTACCACTCAATACTGAGTTCACAGCAGCAGTATTGAATTCAGAAACACATTCTTGCAATCAAATACAGAACCCTAAATAATAAACCTGCTTTCCTTTTTATTCTGGATGGTAAAAGAATTCGATGATATGGGGAAGAAAGAATATTTCAGAATAAAGGATTAGATATCCTCCCAATCAAAGAAAATACAATTCAAAAACATCCAAAATTTAGGGTGTGAAGTGGCATTAAAGTGGCAATTAGATCTATGCTTTGGAGGTATTCAGATTAATATTATCAATTAGAATAATTTATGGTTCGCTTGTTTGGAACAATAAAATGAAGTATCCAGGCTCCGCTTAGAAAAACCCAATTAGTACCATAAGAAAATGGTTGCAAAAGCATTAGATTCCTTAGAAAGAGGGAGTTGGGGGGAGGGGGGGCCGCATGCAGATCCAATACCTCAGATCAGATACCGTATGTCTTTGCCTCAATAAACCCAATTCGCTTGCTGCTGTGGATGTGGGTCTCTCATCTTCAACAATTCTGTCATTTCGCAAGAAACTGCCTCGAAGTAATGACTGCAAAACAAATGATTCACAACGATCATATTAGAAACGCTAGAAAACATGTCAGATAATTCACAAGCAAGCACATCAATGGCCAAAAATCCATATGTTTACCACAAGTGCTTGACTTTACCAAGAAAAAATGATTCACAATGGAAAATATGAATCATATGCAAGCTTTCAATCAGCCTCTGGTAAATAACTGCTCAAGACCCCGAATCTCCTACGATCATTGATTTATGGAACAATCCTCGTGTGTAACCAGTAAATATTTAAACCTCAAATGCCTTCATCGTAGTGCAATTTGCACCATTATGGATTATACATTGTGTTGTTAACATTAATGGATAGTATGCAATCAAATAATATACAAACAAGATTCATACATATTGAAAATGTCAAGATTTGATAGCAGCTAACCTGAATGCGGTTTCGATGAGCAAATTTTGTTACAGCGCGATGCTCCAACAAACCTTGAAGCTCACTTTGCCTTTCTCTCTCAGCCTTCTTAAGCATATCAAGCAAAGCCTGTCTGCCACACAATCTGCGAATACCCCTCCAGGTATGCTCAGTTCGGTCTTCATTGTGGCTAACAACCAATCCATCAAGAACTTGTTCAATTTGACCAGCAACTTCAGCACCTTTTTCTTCTCTGCGATCAACACAAGCACCTCTCTGCCGGCTGTTCATTTGTACCCACTCCCTTATAATTCTTACCCTTTCCTGCTCAGTTTCACCAAGCCACTCTGCTCTAGAACCACTGTTCCTTCGGGAAATGCTGGATGTACATTCCCTTGCACCACAATCCATCCATTCCTGAAAAATCCGCCTTACCCTCACCCTTTCAACCTCTCCTAGATCAGAAGAATCCTCCTGTCCATTCTCCAATCCAATTGGAGCTGGGAGCCATTGTCCACACTCACTCTCCCCAGCACTCCCACCCTCTGAAGACCCACTTTGGTCATTACTGTGGCTATGAGATGCATCCACCCTCAATAGATCAGTCCTCGATCCGTCACTCTGACATTGGACCAATCTATCAGTAACCCTCCCCTGGACATGACTCACCACATGCTCATCCTCAAGCTCCCTCTGCATTTGCAGGTGTGACGATGTCTGTTTGCTTGCCCTCCCATCATCACCCCAACTTCTCACTGCCTCTGATTGAGATTCCCTAAGGAAAGAAGAATCAAGCACAGAAACATTGTGTACACTAGCAACAGCCATTAGTCCAAACTCCAAATTAAAAAACAAAATCTATCAACACATCTGCTTAAAATGCGTTGACGAAAAAAAGTGCATCTATTTACAATAAATACAAGCAGGTGATCACTTCCAAAATTAGATTAGTGCATAAATCATAATTTTATCAACAACCCTTAAATTCATCTTCTTCCTCATCACCATCGGCACAAAGCCAAATGAATACAATGTAATGTAAATATCATATGGCCTCCGTATTAAATCATCCAATCTTCTCCCCTCAACTCACACGGACGCAACTCTTCCTCTGCATCAAAATTGAAAAAAACGAAACATGTCAATCACGGTATTCTCAAAAATTTGTAAATCTAATAAAACTCAAAATTACTCCTATTAAAAAAAATTCATTCAATTTCTAAATACATAAGAAAACTCAAGAACTTGATGCATCTATTGTTTCAATTATAGTAACCTTTACTCATCTGAATCCCACAAGAACAGATTCCAAAGAATCTACTCAATTCCTAATTCCTCCGCTTGGTCGCCGAGAAAACGCAGGAAAATACAAGCAATAGAAAATTCATCCTTCACATTTTCCATTCTTCGAAAAAAAAAGTCAAAACACAACAGATTCATAAAATTACTCTAGTTTTCCATTATTTTAATAAATCAGCATCACCATTTCCATATCAGAAACCAATAAATCCATTGGAAAAAAATATACAAAACGCCGAAAATAACAGAAACGACGCACCGTTTATATACATGGCTCGATTCCTATAAGCGTGAGACTGAAGCTCTGCTAATTTCGAAGTAAAGGAAACGAAACCGTAGCGAAAAGGACTGACTTAGACTCAGCGAGAGAGGGGAGAGAGAGAAACAAACGAAGAGTTTTTCGTTTTTGTTTTGTTATTTTAGAGGGAGGGAGGGAGGGAGGGAGGCAGGAAGGATGGAAGATTTATCATTATTGCAGACAAGTCGCCATAACAAATAGGTACAGCTTCAGTTTAGTCCTTATATATTTATCAATATTTCGACTCTGATCCTATAGTTTTCAACGTTTCTAAATGTTAGCCCCCTAGTTTCTAAGAAGTTCAATGGCACCTTTGATTTAGAAAAACCTATTTTTTAAATGATTGATTTTATAGAAACAAACAAGCAAATAATATAAATTTTATGATAGTTATTTGTTTTCTTCTTGAGTGAAAAATCATTTACTATTCATATAACTAACATTTTATTACTAATGAATATATAAATCAGTTTTTAAGAAGTTTTATTTTCAAAATTTTAAAAATGATATAATTTATCAAGTTTCTATATGTCTTTAGATCTCTAATTATATCTCTCATGACCATGTACGATATTTAATTCTTCATTATATATTTTTTTCAAGTTTTTATATACAAATTGATATGATTATAATTTTTTATTCGGAAAATACTTTTGAGATATATAACAATATAATTTAAGTTTTCCAAAAAAAATCATTTTTAAAAAAAAATAGAAGAATAATTTTTTATTTTTAAAAAAAATAATTTTGAGAAAAAATTTATAAAATTTTGCATTGTATCTTTACACAACTCAAGATAAATTTTGAAATAAATAATATAATTTTGTTAGGTGAAAAAACTTGACTAAAGAGCATATTAAAGAATTGAATACTATATAGAAATATATAATATATATATATATAAATATAAGAATATATTAAAAAAATTGATTAATTGTTTAAAGATAGATTAAGTTATTTATCCCAGATTTTGTTTATAAATTCTTTATTTCTTTCTTGAATGTTTCCCTACATTACTGTGTTTGGTGATTTGAAAGGGAATATTAAAGAAATGATTTAAAAAAATAAAAAAAAATATGAAAAAAATAGTTATTTAGTAAAAAGCTACGGGAAAATTAAATCTTTTAAAACAAATAGGGTTATAAGAGAAATGTTAATTTGTGGGGTAGAAATGTTACATTGATTAATTTATAAAGATAAAAGTATAGTCTACCCTAATAAATGGGAAGGTGGACGATAAAAAATATGGTCTCCCCTAATAAATGGGAAGGTGGACACGTCATGGTTTCACATATTTTGCCCATAACTCTTGCCGTAACGTTAAAGTATTTAAATTTTCCGAGCAACCAAGACTCGATACGTGGTAAGTATCTCTTTCATGACGAGGGTGTTTTCGGAGAATTGCAAATCTTGAATGCAACGGGAAGTGAATTGAAGCTGGGAGACAGGTACTAAACGACACCGAATTCAAGGTTTGATTTTTACCTACCACACTAACGGCGCCGTTTCCATGTTTTCGCGTTTGGTTGTTGGGGAAGGGTAAGAATAGAATTTTAAAATGGGAGGGATTTTTGTTAGTTTAGCTTAGTTTAGTTACACGTGCCGCCAAATAACCGTTTGAGTTGCAATTCAAAAGAGTGACGTCATATTGCCTATTTTTTAAAAAAATATTTTCCAAAGAAACCTGACTACCTGAGTGGAGTATATATTTTGTCTGCGTCAGGAGAATTTTGATTAATTTTTGTTGGTGGTTTGATTGCACGTGTTTTTGAAAAGAACACAACGTTAATTATTGAAGGAGGCTGGAGTGTGTCCTTTTTCATACGTGCTAAATGGGTGAAACCTTCTCTGAAATTTAAATCATTTGATAATTTGTTCTTCAACTAGAAAAAAAAAAAAAAAAAAAAAAGAGTGAATTGATCTCTTGCAACTTTCACCCTTTTGAAATTTGATCATTCTGTTACATTTTGAAGGGTTCAATTAATAGTCCCTCTATTATTGAAATTTGGTCAATCTAAACTCTTTACAAACAATTTAGTCAAATTGAATCCTTTATTTTTAATTTTTTTGTTACTTTAAACATCCCATCAAATTGAAATGTTTTATTTTTTTTTAATTTCAGTTTTTACAACCTTAAAACTTGGATTTCAATTTTTTAACCACAAAGCCATTTCGGTGACAAAAAAAAAATGATTGCAGTTAAACAACGCATTATTGTTACGGTAGACGACATGTAATTCTCTGCCTATTAAAATAAAACTAATCTAAACAATCATATAGGTTATCCACTAATAAAAGATTGGGATTAAAAAATTTATTTTTTTTATAATTTTATATTAAAAAATTAAGATTAAAAGATTTGTTTTTTTTATAATCTTATATTCAAGCTATATAGTTACTGATGATTACTAAAAGCTTACATAATCGTTAATTTTAAAATTTATAGAATTAATAAAAAAACATATAAACTAACTTAGATACCCACACTAAACTAAAAAAAAAAAAAACTAGCCTAGGCTCCACAGCTCAAGCGCTTGGCTCTGGTCGTTGGCAGACGTGGAAGTCTTGGCCCTCAGTAAAGTCCTTTTTTATGATCAACTATAATATAAAAAACACAGTTGAGCTCTTTTTCCTAATATTTTCTTATTATAATATCAACTTTATTTATTTATTTATTTATTTATTATTATATGTGAAACTAATGTGTTTTTTTAAACATTATCATATATATTCAATGACGATACAATACATATTTTATTATCATAATTTTTTATATTATTTACATCAATTTATTATTTTTTTAGTTTATTTATACAATCCCATGAAAATAAGTGAAAAGCTATTTTTTGTTTTTTTTAATTGTTTTACATTTCATGATAAGTTTTTATGTCATAAGTATGCTTTTGACCAAAAAAAATCTTTTAAAATTACATAGAAATTTAAAAATAATAAAAATAAAATTTTGGCTGAAAAAATATATTTCTTATTAAATTCAAATTATTAGGATTTTTACATATATTTATTTTGATTTCTTAAACTCCTTTTCAATTAAGCATGCTATTAATAAAAAAATTATTTTTCCATCATAATAAAAACCCATTAACAATGAAAAGGATTTTTTTACACGAGAAAAACATTTTTACCTCATGATTATTTATTTTAATTACCTCAATAAAAAAATTAAATATCTTTGCTTGATATATTTATAATAACAATAATTATATTGCTTAGCAATCAAAATTAGCCTAAAATAAATAAGCAAGTGAAAAAGAATAGATGAGGTAAAATATTTGAATGTGTATTTATTTTCTATTTCTTACATAAAAAAGCTTTTTATTCTAGTTTTTAATTAGTGTTAATAAATATTTGTAATTTCTCAAAATAAATACCTATCAATATCCAAATAATTTAAATCTAGTAACAAAAAAATGTATTTCTTGATCAAAAAAATAAGCAAAAAACTATTTTTTGTTTGTAATTGTTTTAAATATCATGATGAGTTTATATTTTTCAAATAAACATACTATTAATAAATAAATAAATAAATAAATAAAGTCATAATTTTGGGTCAATTGGCAAAATATAAGACCTGCAAAAGGCGAAGAAATCATAATTTTAGGGAGAAAATTCTTGAATCTTTCTGTGATTTTGATTCCCCAAACCTAACTGCCTCTTCCTTATATATTTTTATTATTATTATTATTGGAGTTAGGGATGGTGGCTAGATGGTGAGGGAGAGGGAGGCGATTCAGGTCTATGGGCGTGGCTGTTTTATTTCGTGGTGGAGGTCAGACCAGTTCACAGCTCTGGTTATCATGGCTCAGAGGGGAGGATCATGGGTTGTTATGGTTGTTGTTGGTAGGTTGATTGGGTATTGGTCGATTCGGTGGTTGTGTTACCGTGGGTTTGGAGGAGTTTTGGGTCAATTGAGAGAGAAGGCTAGGTTTGTCGATTTGGATGTCGAGGAGCTATTGGTTTCGCGTGGTGGCTAGTTCGGCTATGTTGTGGGACAGCTGGGTTGGTTCGAGTGGTGGCTGGTCTGTATCATTGGCTGAGGTCGGTGCTGTCATGGGCGTGGGCTTGGAGGGAGTGGCAACCGTGGGTATTTGTGGGTGGTTGGGGTTACTGTCGTGGGTATCCGTGGAGAAGGAGACGACAGTAATGGGTTTTATTTGGGTGATTTGTTGGTTGGGTATGTGTGGTCAAAAGGGAGACTTGATGGTTGTGGGTGAAAGAGAGGTTGATGATGGTGGCAGGTTCAATGGTAAGAGCAAGGAGGGTGGCTAGGCAGTAAAGGCTAGGGTCAGTTCTTGGCTGTGAGAAGGAGATGAGAGGGCTATTGTTGGCTGTTGTCCTGGTGTTATGTTGGTTTTTGAAAGCGAGGGAGTGTGGGTTGCTGGTATTTGTGGGTGGTTGTTAATGAAGGCTTGCAAATTTTGTTCATGTGCTGGTGTTTGATTGTCCTGTGTTTTACACATTTACTGGTGTTTGGCTCCCCTTTTCTTGCAAGATTTATTCACATAAAAACTCAAGCTCATCGAGCATATAATATGTTGACAGATTCGGTGCAACAAGACATCAACTGCATCGTATAAACGCAACTAAACGAATAAATTACTTGGAAATACTAAATTATGGACGTAGTTTTTCATATTCTTAAGCAATTGTTTCACTTGGCGTGAGAGTCATCCCTAGGGAACAATCACATTCAATATCTTCCCCTTCTTTTTACACTTTACTAGTCTCTCTCTCTTTCTTCGTACCTCTGCTCCCAACAATGCAACAACATTGGCATGTGTGTTCGGTGCTGAAAAGGGCCTCTCTCCCCTCCAACAGCCATAGCCCATTTGTCTAGTAGCTGGCCTTAATTTTAGTTGCAATTTTCGTTTTATTCTGATTACCATATAATATATGGATCGAGTTTATTCATTATTGGGACTGACAAGTATAAATGTATACTTTGTTCAATTGCATTGCTTGCTCGTTTAAGATCTAAATTAGTTAAATTCAGAAGAAGAAAAAAAGAGTAGAAAGGTGTCCTTGGAAGTTCGATTTCTCTCTTGCATTTTACAGAAATGAAAAGAAAGTGAACCACAACAACGCTGGATTAAAGAAATTGTCACAAACATTGACGCAACCATCACTCACTGCGAATATGAACTTGGCAAACAAATATCATTATTGATATCACAAATGCATCTTGGACGTCAACATCCATACATTGAGCCTCTTTGAATAGAAAAAAAAAATAAAAATTAATCTCACACAACAATCCAAGAAAATAAAGAAAAGTACGATAAAATGGTCAAGCAACTACCAAGGGTCAAGAAAAATTAAAAAAATAAAGACACATAGCAAGGGTATGGAATAGCCCCAATACCGCATTGACACAAATTACCAATCCAAGTCACAAGAAGCAGTCTCGAAATTTTTTAATGAAGACATTTGCACTTTCACTGGAGAGCATGAGATCCTTAACGTATGATGCTTCAGCTTGAAAATTCCTACCTTAAACCGAATTCTTGCCTTGATTCTGACATCCAATCCAATGTTTCCTGACTTTTTTTGAACCCTCAAGTCTCTGGACAAAGCCCCTGACAAAGCCGCGTCACGAGCCACGAGTGTAGCATCTAGTCGAGTCACGTTTCTACGGGGTTGATGGAATGGCTCGAGGGTGTTGAACGCGATGGTTTGACCATCATATGCCACGGACACTTCAATTGGATCATAGTATACGGAGATCCTGCTGTTAGGATTATGAGCTTTTATGAGAAGATCAAACGTGGCATTGAGGTGGTTATTCTTGAGGTTGAAATTGTGGACTGACGCGCTATCAATCCTGTAAACAAGCTGTTTGGGCTTGATTATTAGCCAAGTGATGAGGACTGCTAAACCAAGAAGAACAATTAAAGCTAGTATGACAACAACTATGATTCGAACAAGTTTTGAGGCTGGTGATGGGGCTGCTGGTGGCGGCGGGGCTGAGTTTGCCATTTTGAGAGGATCAGGTTTTGTTGTGTTCGAATCGTACGTGAATGATGTTGTTTTATAGAGGATGAGTAGGTGGAGAATGTTTTGCTCAACAAGCAACACCACTAGCTTTGGCATGGAAGGACTTGCTAGCTGCTGCAACTATTGAACTAAAAAGATTATCTCAGAATATTTAGGCTTTGCCCTTTTTCATTGTCATCACAGCACTTTTTTTCCTCTTTAAGATTTCTTGAACGTAACTCAAAACATCTGAGGGATTGATCCGGTTCCAATATTGTTCTTTTCTTCAGATTGAATTCTGTAAGATTCATTCACTTTGCACCAGGCTGTGTAGGCTGCTTTATGCACTGTCTACTGCATATGAATATGCCACGAAAGAGAATATGCCAGAGAGACAATCTATCCATTGATGAGTGTCAATATTCAATATTCACTTTACCTGTTGTTATATATATATATATATATATAACAACAGGTAAAGTGAATATTGAATATTGACACTCATCAATGTATAGATTTGGACAGAGAAAAGTTCTGGACTAGATCATCCAAGATGCTGGTAATTTGACTAGGCTCATGCCACTTTGGAAGATTTTACTAGAGACTAATTCCCATAAAATATTGAAAAAGGATTAACATATTAGGCTATAGTAGGGCCAATTCTAGAAATTTAGATATTGAGGAGGATCTATATATATATACTGATCTTGAAAATAAACTCAGTTAACTAAATCATCAGAACCAATCACAATTCATTACCATTACTTGACAGAACATGAGCATATGAAAATTAATCCAAGGAATTTATTTATTGTTCAATTCCTAGTTGTTCCGGGTTCTTTGCTTCACCTCCAAGGTATTCCAACAACTGGAGACTGGAGAGAAGAAGAACATTAATTATTATACATGTTTCAAGGCCCAAATTTGCTAATATTAGATCCTTGCATCTCCTAGATATATGACATTTTTCATGGCTAACTTAATTAAAATGTGATTTACGTCCGTTTGTTTTGGGTAAACAATATTTTACATGTCAATTTTTTTCCTGTGAAATGTTTTACTTGTAAATTATATATCTTTTAGTTTTTAGCTTGAAAAATATTTCTTAATAATAGGAGGGTGATTGTGCCGGAAATAAAAAAGGATGTGACAGTGGTGATCATATTGTAAATAAATTAATATTTGTAAAATATTTTAGAAATTTTTTTAATAATGACAGGTGACTATAGTGATAATGAAAGATGATGTGATGGTAGTGAAGAAGAAGAAAAAGATAGTGGAGGTGATAGTGAGATGACCGTGATAATAATGAAAAAAAAAGATGATGATTGTGAAGGAATAAATAATAGAGGTGGTAGTTGAAATAGTTTAATAATATTGTAAATGAATTAATATTTGTAAAATATTTTAGAAAATTTTATTAATTGAAATTATTTTCTAACAAATAAATTGAATTTAAAGATTGACTATAAAATATTTTTTATTGTCTACTTTTCTTGTAAAATATTTTACAAAAATAAATATGGGAAAATGCAGAAAATATTTTTCTACAAAATATTTTATGCAAAACAAATATATTCTTAAAAAAAAAACTAAAATCTATCCTGAGAATTATTTATAAGTTTTATGAAAATTACAATTTCATCGCTGCCATTTATGGCAATTGAAAGTTGACAATGTTCCCTTTTGCTCTTCCTCCAATCACTGAAGAAAGCTTCTCCATTCGGACCATCAACTTTTGTTTTCTGCAATGATTCTTGCCTTGCCTCGAAGAAATTCCGAAGGCAGCCTCCACACCATTTTCTACCAGGCAAATTAAGAGCATAATAGTCTCTTCCAACCTTTGGATTTAGTACATATGCAATATTACAGTAAACAATTAACCAAAAAAAAAAAACCTAAAAGAGAACGAGATTTTACTATAATCTCTTTATAAAATACTAGTTATTATAATATTATTTTTTTATATGTTTATATTTTTTTAATCTTAATTTTATACTTTAATATTATATTTATTAAAAATTGAACTTCATAATTATTTTTTCCTGAGGTTACCCTAGTCTCATGACCAGGTCATTGATTTGACAAATTGACTTGATCGACTCAAATTTTTTTTCTTTATCTAATTGATTTTTTTTTTCAATTTTATCATTCAATATTAAGTTAATTGAGAATTAGACTTTATGATTTGTTTTAGTTTTTTTCTGTGAAGTTATTTCCGTCTCATAACTCAGGTCACGAGTTTAGTAGGTTAACCCAGATTGACTAAAGTTTTTTTAATTAATTTTTCAATTTCAATCATTCCTTCAACATTAGGTTTGTTAGGGATTGGACTTCAAATATTTTTTCAGTTTAATTTTTAAGACATCATCCCAATCTTATGGTCCAAACCGCAAGTTTGACGGGTTGACTCGAGTTTTTTTAACCTTTTCTTTTTAATTTTATCCTTTAACACTGGGTTGATTGAGAATTAAGTTTCATGATTTACTTAAGTTTTCTTTCTATGAGGTTATTCCTATCTCATGACTTGGGTCACAAGTATGTCAAGTTTACTTGGGTTGACTCGAGTTCTTTATTTGTATTCTTTTTTTATTGATTTTTCTTTTAATTTTGTTCTTCAACTTTAAGTTTATTGAGTGTTGAACTTTATAATTTTTTTTAGTTTACCTTTTATGAAATTATCTCAATCATATGACCCGAACCACGAGTTTGATGGGTTAACTTAATTTGTATGAGTTTTTTTTTCTCATTGTAATAGTTGTTTTTTTCCTCAATTTCATCCTTCAACATTGGGTTGATTAGAAATTAGGGTTAATGATTTATTCTAGTTTGCTTTTTATGAGGTTATCCATGTTTCATGACTCGAGTCACGAGCTTGGCAAGTTAACCTGGATTGAGTCGAATTTTTTTATGTTTTTTTAATCGTTTTTGTTTTCAATTTCATCTTTCAACAGAGGTTTGACTGAGAATTAGACTTCATAATGTGTTTTATTTTTTTCTCTATTAGGCTATCTTGGTCTTATGACCCGAATTGTGAGTTTGGCAGGTTAACCTGAATTGACTCAGGTTATTTATTTTAATTAGATTTTTTTTAATTTCATCATTCAATATTAAGTTTATTGAAGATTTGACTTCATAATTTATTTTGATTTGTTTTCTTTGAAGTTATCATGGTCTCATGACCTGACATGCATATTGGCAGGTTAACCTAGATTGATCCGAATCCATCTATTATGTTATTGTTTCAATAATTTTTTAAAAAATCATCTTGAATATATATTTTAAGTCAAAATATATTTTTATTGATCATTTAGGTTGTCTTTGAATTTATCAAATTAATTAAGTCATATAAGATAAATCTCCACACAACTTAAATTATTTTCTACTAGAGAAAACATAAGCAAATGCCTGCATATATTGTTTTACATTAAAAATAAATAAATTCGACTCATAGTGTAATGCAACGAATTATCTAGTTCATCACTATTCTTGACTGATTCTTGTCCTTCAATGGGCATCGATGCTATCTTGTAGTACTCTGGTTTAAGTTTTAATCACAACGGTATTGGGTCCTGTTCTAACTTGATGGAAATTAATTTTCTTTGTAACTGTAATTAACAAAATGCTCAACATAATATTGATTTTGAATAAAGAATTTAATTGGACTCTATCTGAATATCCTGTGGGATGCCGGGTTATTAATTTTTTGTTAACTTAATGTGATTATTTAGTCCTGGAGGTTTGATAGACTTTATGTCAGATAATAGTTTTTTTTTTATTTGTGCTATGTTGTGATTCAGATTATTTTATTTTAAGTTTTAAAAAAATATAAAAATATTATGAAGTTAAAAATTTGATATATAATTGCCGAAACACTTTTAAAAACACTTAAATGGTGACATGTTAAATAACATATTGAATGATATATCTTTTATAATAAAAAAAACATTGAATTAACAACATATTAAATCGGCCCGAGCCAACCATGATTAACCCATAAAACCCACAATATGGAGTATAAGATCATGATAAAACCATGTAAAGCCCAGTTATAATGAACAAAATATTGAAGCCTGAACATGAAAAAAATAATTTTTAAAAAAAAAAACCCAATAAAGTGATTTGAAGAAACTTATATTGATGGCCAATGCAACATCATGAGCCAAGCCAAATTTTTCCAAACATTAGAAGAAAAAAGTTCATGCAACATTAGGATTTGTAAAGAAGTTAAAAAATTTGAGCCTCAAGAAATTGAGTCAACTGAGTTTAATAAGCTTGGTTAAGAATTAACAAGCTCAATTCTCAACCAATTTAATGTTGAAGGATAAAAAAAAATCAATATGAAATAATTGTCAAAATAAAAAACATAGCAATAAAAAAAAATAAGGATCAAACCTGATAGAAAAAAAAAGATGAAAAGGAAAAAAATCAATTCTAGAAATTATCTCAAATAAAAAAAATAGCAATCAAAGGAATGGAAATCAAATCTAAGAGATGAAAAAATTAAAAGAGAATGAAATTGAAAATAATTTTCAATTTGAAATATTGTTTTGCAAATAAGGAAATTGTAATTAAAAGAATATGATTAAACTTAAAGGGGAAAGAAATTGAAGGGTTGCTATGAATTTTTTCAGGGACAATACACAGATCGAGGTGAAGGAGATAGAAAAGAAGGAGAAAATTGAGTTGGTATCAAACCAAACAGAATCATCATGCATGTGCCACCTAGGGAGGTTCGCCCCGCCAAAATGATTGGAAAATACTAAGGAAGGTAATTTTCTGCCACTGTAAGTTGTCACGCACAACGCTTTAACAGAGTAGGGAGGCTTACATGTTGGTATGTACAACAACCTTTTTTTAATCATTATTGATATTAATTAAAAGACTAAATTGTCCCTAAGACCAAATAATTATATCTAAAAAATCAATATAAGATTATGAATAAGCCCCCGAAGTCAAGCTTTAATAATTTTGATTTTAAGGGAAATAAAGTAATTACACCATGCTTTGAAAAGTTAAATATTTTTTTTAAAAAAACAAACTAGGCCCGAGTTAAGTTTATTTTACTTTTAAGGGTATTTTAGTAATTTAACTATGTCAAAGGACAAAAATAACCTTGATCAATTCAAAAATATCTAATTTACAGTCATTGAAAAAGGGTAAGCATAGTAAATATACTGTTTTAATCCACAATAATTGACCAAGACAAATCTTCTATACCTAAGTTAATGTTTCAAATTTATAATCTGCGAAATCATAGATCCAGATTCAGTTAAGAAACTCAATTCTCAATCAATTTAATGTTAAAAGATGAAATAAAAAAAATTTTCAATTTAAAAAATTTACTAAAGCAAAAAAAATAGCAATAAAAAGAATGATTATCAAATATGAAAGAAAAAAATAAAGGGTTAAATTGAGAAAAAAAATCAAAATAAAAAACTATCTCAAATATGACAGACTAAGAAATTGAAGGATGATAAAATTAAAAAAATTTCAATTTTAGAAATTAATGAAAATAAAGCAAATAAGAATAAGAAAATGGATGAACCAATCCAAAGAGAAAAGGCTTGAAAGGTTGAAGCGTGAATTTCTAAGAGGAGAAGGAAAAGAAGAGGAAAAAAAGGAAAAGGCTATCAACACCGAATTAAAGATCTCGTTGATCATATATGTCGTCTAAAGAGGAAGAAGACATCAAAAGGAATCGAATGTCACGACAAAACAATGGTTTCAATCACTAAAGTCAATCGCACATGTTTGCCAGAAAATAACAGGGCGACTCACTTACTAACACGTGCAATGCTAGCGTTAAAAATGTTTTTTATTTTTTTATAATCAAAATACCACTGTGCTCCTATGAGCAAATAATTATCAAGAAAGGATCATTGTGAAATTACGAATAAACCCCTGCAATCATGGAATTTGACAGCATTAGCTACACTTTTGGACTTGGGAAGAGCTTATAAAATCTTGCTTTAGGTGAGCTGCTTGTATCAAGAAAACACAATAGGATTTTACACATGAACTATCCATTTGAATGAATAGACGGACCAGAGCCCCTATCACAGTGTCTTTATAAATTCTAATTGAATATGCGAAAAATAGAAGAAGAAGAAGATTGACCAAAATTTCGTATTACCTTACCATTTGAATAATTAAACCGGATGTCCACGTGGCAAGCCATCATACTTTCCCGCGACCACCAAAATATTCGAATTTACAGAAATTCCAAGCTCCTTGCTCTACAATTACGTAAATCAAAGAATCCCATCACGCGCCTTTATAAAATAAAAAATAATTACAACACCGGAGAGTCACCGGGGCGTCTGGAAGATTCTTACACTGGCACAAGACACGTGATGCAACGCGCTATGAGTCGACTGGTTTTGATGTTTCGTCTGTTTATGTATGATAAGCTCGTAAGATGGGTTTACGCCTCTATTCGTCCTTGTACTCCTACAACTATCTACACAGACTACTTATAATTACAAGGTTGTGTGGACTTTAATTTACTTGTGTTTTTTTAATTATAATTCTGTAAATTCTTATAAAGCTTTTTTAAGTAGTGCTAAAATTAATTAATAAAGATTATAATTGGTGTTTCAATTCATTTTATTCAACATGAATTAAAATGAAAAAAACAAAAATTAAAAACTTTGTTAATTTTTAATATATTTTCTACTAACAATGAAGATGAATTAAATTTTTTTAAAAATATCAATTAGAAGATTATAAAACTTATGTTTCAATTCATCCAATTGAGAATTAATTAAGAATAAAAATACTGTAGTTATTTTTTAAATCCTCGATTAAATAAATTGTACTTTTTTTATTATTAGGTGAAAATGGCTTAGAAACTAATAAATTACTTTTTAGAAAATGCAAGCAAGCAAGAGTCTAGGGGACTCGTGCCGCACAACTCTGCTAGTCGCTATTCAATGTGGACGCTGTTACAAGTAAAGGGATGAGATTTGCTTGTAAGAAGGACTTAATCAACTATTTTTACGGTCGGGGTACTTAATTAAATATGTTATAATAGTATAGGGATGAATAAGGTCGTAAACATGCTATTGGGTGTTGGAGATTAGCGTTTATAGGCGTTGTTTTATAGTATTTTTGGATTATTGTATTACACACAAGTTCTGGAACTCTTATCGACTTTGCATTTATGCCCTTGTTTTGAAACCAGAAAGGGATGTTGATTCCGAAGTCTTTTTTTTTTTTTTTTCAAGTACTTATTTTGGTTTTGCTTGAAATTTTTAAAATGTATCAGAGCTTTTTTTTTTTTTTTTTAATGTGAGGAACTTTATTTTATGTGGATAAATCCGAAAATACTAAAAATAATATCAATCCATGGATAAGTGGATTGGTGAATGTGACTAAAACTATATTTGTTTCCTGAAAAATGATTTTTAAAAAACTATTTTCCAAACTTTTTTATGTTTATTTGCTATTAGAAAAATTGGCCAACAAAAAACATTTTCTACTCAACTAAGTATTGAAGTTTTTATTGTAGAAAATTTTATTGTTTTGGTAATTTTATAGAAATATGATATTTCTGGATAGATTTAGTTTAAATGCAAGCTTTTTATTTATATGGAAAATGTAGCTGTTCATAGGGTTTTGCCAATCTCCTTGCATTAATGTTGAAATTCAATAAATAAAAAGAAACAAAAATTACAAGAGGCATGAAAATAAGAGACATCCTTCAAATAAAAATAATAAAATTAACTTATCATTAAGAAAATGATTAATTTGAATAACTCATGAAATATTAATTTTATCGTGTCTTATTAGCATCATGCAAGCATCGAAATTCGTTTATTCAAGAACTAAGTATAACCTATATGTTTTTGCGTTATAAAAATGCTTTTGTAAAAATTTAAAATTTTTTTATTTTTTTATTTACTTTAAATTAATATTTTTTTGATATTTTCATATCATTTTGATGTGCTGATGTCAAAAATAATTTTTTAAAAATAAAAAAATATTTTTTTTTGATGTATTTTCGAGTGAAAAACACTTTAAAAAACAACCGCAACCACATTTCCAAATAGAGCCAATTCTATCGCACCTCAAATCATCCAAAACCACCGGTCATCTTAAACACTTGAGTTTTTATTTCTCTAAAATGAGAGATATTTATTTGGGTTTTCACATAAAAAATTGATATGAGTTTGATTTCATTTCAAGGTAAAAGAAGGGGGGAAAAATAAAAACTAGATAATCGTTAGATCTGGGTGGGAAACCTATTTTTATTATTAGTAAGGAAAAAAAATCAACTTGACAGTGATACCAGAGTCGTTGTATCATGATTGAAGAAGTGAAACACTTAAACCTCCTTTTATTAATAAGGAATAATAATAAAAAAAAAACTTCTAAGATTTTATTAATTTTTTTTATTAACATGGGTATTTGGATCAGCTTACGCATATCTCGACTAATTTCACGGATTCTGAAGTTAATGAACATGATATTTTATCAAATATTTACTTTCCCGTTGTAGACATTTTGAATCAACTAAAAATTTAAAAAATAATAAAAAGATAAAATTACACTTGTATATAATATAACATAAATGATAGTTCTTACGTCAGATTTTTTTCTTTACTTTCCCGTCTCTGCCTTCCTTTTGGTGTGCATACTGGACCGAAAGCAAACACAAATAAAAACACAAACAAGCAGATTTACGTGGTTCCCCAAAACCGGGTACGTCTAAGGAGGCAGCAGATTGTATATTATTGGAGGAATGATACAAACACTCAACTCAACCCAATACAACCCTACAAAACCCAGTGTTTCACTCTTACACAATGTTTATCTCAAATCTGCACTTGCACTCACTCTCTCAGTTGCACTGTCTGCCTCTCTCTACACACACTTGCATTGTCTCTGCACTCTCTCGTCTCTGTCTCCATTTATACAAGAAAGAAGAGCCTTGGCAGCAACCCATGTGCAGCTTAATAAATGCCAACCAACTACTACAAGAAGAAAGTCATAGTGGTTGGAAAAGGGTTGACAAATTTGCTACAAATCTCCACCTTGGCAAGATTTTTCCATCCAATCCTCGTGATCAATCAATGCTACCTCTAATGTGCCATATGGCGCTGCACCTTAAAGGTGCTCAACACCGAGAGATGTTGACCAAGTCCAAACAATGTTGGAACTTGATCCCTGAGACACATTTTGTGAGCATGTCAGCTGGATTATCTGCAGTACCAATCTTTTGTACCAAAATATCCCCTTCATCCACAATTTCTCGAACAAAATGAAATCGAACATCGATGTGCTTGGTGCGGGAATGATAAAGCTGATTCTTTGCAAGACAAATAGCACTTTGACTATCACAATGGACATCAATGTGCTTTTGAACAATTCCCAAATCTTCAATCAACCCATGTAACCAAATAGCTTCCTTGAAAGCCTCTGTTACTGCCATGTACTCTGCCTCGGTTGTTAACAAAGCTACTGTTGATTGTAACGTTGACCTCTAACTTACAGGCCCTTTAGCAGCCTATTGTGGAACGACGCTTGTCTAAATCACCAGCATAGTCCGAGTCCACATAACCAACCAAATTTTGTCCGAATCTATCATCCCTCTCAAACTTCAAACCAATATCAGTTGTGCCATGAATGTATCGTAGAATCCATTTAACTGCTTGCTAGTGACCCTTTCCAGGATCATGCATATACCTGCTCACCATACTGACAGCATGTGAAATATCTGGTCTCGTACAAACCATTGCGTACATTAATGCACCAACTGCTTTTGCATACGGAATTTGAGCCATATGTTTGCACTCTTCCTCTGTGCGTTGAGACATTGAAGCACTTAGCTTAAAATGAGGAGCTAAAAGTGTGCTTATAGGCCTGGTCTTACCATCTACCCCAAATCTCTGTAAAATTTTCTTCAAGTATTGGGTCTGTGTCAAACACACTGTGCCTTTTCTTATGTCTCTCTGAATCTCCATGCCAAGAATCTTCTTAGCTTCTCCAAGGTATTCAAACTCAGTTCTCAGTTGAGCTTTCAGTCTATCAATCTCCACCTTGCTCTTTGATGCAATCAACATATCATCCGCATATAAGAGCAAATAGATGAAAGAGCCATCAAGAAGTTTGTGAAAATATACACAGTTGTCAAATTGACTCCGTGTGTATCCATATTCTGTCATGAACTTATCAAATCGCTTATATCACTGGCAAGGAGATTGTTTCAATCCGTATAATGACTTCTTCAGTTTACAAGCCCAATTCTCTTTCCCAGTAACTTTGAAACCATCTAGCTGAGACATGTAAATTTTTTCTTCCAAATCTCCATGTAGGAAGGCAGTTTTCACATCAAGTTGGGCTAACTCCAAATCAAACTGTGCAAACAAGGCTAGCAGAATACGGATTGATGAATGCTTAACAACTGGAGAGAATACCTCATTATAATCTCTCCCCTCCTTTTGAGCATAGCCTTTTGCTACCAATCTTGCTTTGAATTGGATGTTGTCTTTTCCAGGATTACCTTCCTTCTTGGCATATACCCATTTGCAACCAATTGTCTTCTTTTCTTTAGGGAGTTGTACCAAATCCCAAGTCTGATTCTTGTGGAGAGATTTCATCTCTTCATCCATTGCCTCTTTCCATTTTGCACTTTCTACACTCTGTACTGCTTCTTTATAGGTGTAAGGGATTCCATCATCAATCACCGGAAGTGCACAAGCCACTATGTTACAATACCGAGCAGGTTTCTTAATAACTCTTTTCGGTTCACTCGTTGCAATGGATTCTTGTTGTGTGGTTGCTGGAGTTGTTGCATCCTTTTCATCTGAACTTTCATCTGAATCTCTTTCAGTAGGGATTGTCTAAACAGTCTTTACAGGAATGGCTAAAGTCTCCAACTCCACCTGTTATGCATCAACAGACTGTTTTTCCTTCTCTTGTGATTTCTCTTGCTGTAACATGCCAGACTCATCAAAAGTGACATCTCTACTCAAAATCACTTTCTTTGATTCAGAATACCAGAGTCTATAGCCTTTTACTCCTCCACTAAAGCCCAAAAATGTAGCTTTCTTGGCTCTAGGATCTAGCTTGGATTCAGTAACATGATAATATGCTGAGCAACCAAATATACGCATAGAGTCATAATCATTTGCAGGAGAGCCTAACCATACCTCCAAGGGGGTTCTTCCATTTAATGCTGCTGAAGGTAACCGGTTAACAATATAACGAGCATAGCTTAATGCCTCGCCCCAGAACACTTTGCTTAGTCCCAAATGTGATAGCATATATCGGACTTTCTCCACCAATGTGCGGTTCATACGTTCTGCTACTCCATTCTGCTGTGGTGTTTTGCGAACAGTAAAATATCGCTTGATCCCTTCATCCTGACAAACTTTAAAGAAATGATCTAAAGTGTACTCACCACCATTATCTGACCGAAGAGTCTTAACTCTCCTTCCAGTTTGAGTCTCCACCATTTTCTTCCATTTCAAAAAGATATCAAGGACCTCATCCTTGTGTTTCATCATGTACACCCATACTCGTCTTGAGAAATCATCAATAAAAGTAACAAACCAAC